>ERZ1090864.159-NODE-159-length-36919-cov-16.349121_pt1 | contig 36919 bp, 52 predicted proteins | sample MGYA00478479_ERZ1090864 | MGnify/ENA primary metagenome ERZ1090864 (study PRJEB33644, sample SAMEA5815743) | chicken gut metagenome | biome: Chicken; feature: Gastrointestinal Tract; material: Caecum | place: Ireland | collected 2019-01-01 | study: A study of the...
CCCCAGGACCCCGCCGCCTTCTCGTAGACGTCACAGGTCGCCACGTTGATATACCAGTCCCCGTCCTTGCCGATGGAGGAAGACGGGGCTGAGGTGCCGTGATACCACGCAGATCCATCATCACCCTGTATAATCCCCAGGTCAACTTCTCTGGCCATAACAGCACCTCCTTATTCCGGATAAATGGCGTACAAGTGCCCCTCCCGGATTTCAAACTCCGGCGTATCTCCCGGGTCGCCCTTCGGTCCCTGGGCTCCGGTCTCGCCTTTTTCTCCCTGAGGCCCCTGCTCACCCTGGGGGCCCTGGTCACCGGTATCGCCCTTATCTCCCTGGTCCCCCTTTGCCCCGGCGGGTCCCTGTTCTCCGGTAGCACCCTGGGGACCCTGAGGGCCGGTCATACCGGTGGCACCGGAAAGGTCTGTGATGTAGCTGTATGCTTCTGCGCCCTTGACATACAACTTTGCGTTATCTTCATCCTCCACATTGCCGGTGTCAATCATGACAAACTGCCCGGTCAGCACTCCATCTGTGTCGAAGCCGGCATTCATCGCAGACACGGATTCATACGTTTTCGCAATCGCAAAGGCAGCGCCCGCAGGGCCCTGAGGACCTGTCGCTCCCTGCGGTCCTTCCGGTCCCTGCTCGCCCTGGTCTCCTTTGTCTCCCTTATCGCCTTTCGCTCCGTCTGCTCCTGTAGCTCCCTTGATGTTGCCGGTCTTGCTCCATGCTCCGGATGTTTTTTGATACACATCATAGGTGGCGGTATCAAGGTAAAAGTCCCCATCCTTGCCCTGGGACACAGGGGCAGCAGACCCAAACAGCCAAGTGGCGCCATCTTCACCCTGGGGACCGGTCGGGCCAGTTTCACCCTGCTCTCCAGCTGGTCCCTGGGCACCGGTGTCGCCTTTATCGCCTTTGAATTCTCCGGATTTGATTGCCTCTGCCAGGCTCTGGCCGTTATACTCAATGTCCTCAACATCTACCAGCTTAAAATCACCGTTATTCTTCGGTTTGATTTTTGAGATTAATTCTACTGCCATTTTATGTATCCCTCCTTATTTTACTTCTACTGTAGTGTTGCCCAGACCCGCGTTGTCAGACTTCCAGATATCGTAAGATTCCATGTACCCGGAGGCATTTGTAAAGTCAATGGTTGCCGCTTTCGCGAATCCCCCCTCAAATCCGCCTACTTTAAATGCAGGGGTGCCATACCTGGTTGGGATTGCATAATAGATATGCTGACTTGCCCCAGCATTTACCGTGAAGGTTTTGACCTTATTGGACTGGAGGCCCTTTGTCAGGCCCAGGATAAACGCGCTGTCAAAGGAGGACTGGTCTGCTCCCACACCCCAGTACACGCCGTTAAGGAATGTAATGGCCGTTGTTTTGGTCGCTTCCGCGTCTCTTTCGTCCACCGCTTTCAGGGTATAGGTCTTATTGGCCTTAATCCCTGCGCTTTCAATGGTCTTGGTCTTGAGGCTTGCGTCAATCCCCTGTCCGTCAAGCGTCAGCTCCTCCGGGGTCTTGTTGTAATTCCAGTTCAGGACTACCGTATCAACCGTGCTGCCCATCTCCACCGTGTTTACGTTGTTGGTAAAGCTGGTAATCTGGATGGCTGTATAGAGCAGGTCATCCAATACCGCGGCCACCGTAGTATCGCCGTAGCTCACCCCGTCCGCCGTTGTTGCTCCCGGGTCTCCTTTTGGACCCTGAGGTCCCTGTTCTCCCTGTGGACCCTGCGGCCCCTCAGGTCCCTGCGGTCCGATAATGCTCCCTAAATCCACTTCTCTTGCCATGATAAGCTCCTTTCTTACTCTTGATATATTGCAAATAAGTGGCCTTCCCGGATTTCAAATTCCGGCGTCTGGCCGTCCTCTCCCCGTAAATCCGCAAGGAGTACCAGGTCATGCCACTCATTCTCGTTCGTGTAGCGCCACTGTATCGCTGTCCCATTATTTTTCAGTTCCACTTCCCGGCCGGAGCCTCCTCCGGAAGGGAGGCGGATTCTCTGCCCAATCGGACTGCCGGCAGACAAAAGCTGCAGCACCCCATCTGTCAGCTGCATATCGTCAGCGGCATTTCCCCACTCAATCCCGTTTTCCGTCCTTACCGGCACCTGTCCCGGGCTGCCGCCCACCGGAAGGAGCCGCGCATACTCCTCGTAGGCCGGCAATACATAATTACTCGGCCTGGGACGCGGCTGTATGGGGAGTGTTACCGTCAGGATGGTTTCTCCTTCATCCTCGGACCGGACATACACATACGCTGTAATAGTCTTCGCGTTTTGCAGCATAACATCCGGTATCCTGATGATTCCGCCTACCGTGTAGGCCACACTGGTCAAGAGGTCCTGGTAGAACTGCACTTCCGTCCCGTCCGGAATCTCCCCGTCCGTTGCCAACTGCAGGTCCTGTCCATAGTCCCACTGCGTCAGTCCCCAGGCCTTCGCGCTGTCCGAACTGCCAAAATACGCAACAATCACTACAGCCACCTCCTAACCCGTCACATAGTACAGATTGCCGGACTCAGAATCATATTCAAAGGCCGGAGGGTTTTCCCCATCCGGATAATCCGCATATAAGTTTCCGGTCGCGGGGTCAAGATAGAGGGAGAACATCCCCGCTGATGGGGCCATCACACCGCTTTCTCCCTGCGGGCCTTGCGGTCCCTGCGCTCCCGGAGCGCCGTCAAACTCACCGGACGCCACCCGATCCGCCAAATCCTGGCGTACTTCCTCCACATTCTCCAGCACCTGATTGGCGTTCTCGGCTGCCGCTGCCGCCTGCGCTGCGGCCTGGATTGCGGACTGCTGTATAGTTTCCGTGTCCGCCCCCAAATTGGCAATATATCCAATCGCCGTATTCATTTGGTCCTGCACTTTTGTCAGCGCACTTATCGTCGCTGACCGAACCTGACGACCGTATTTTGCCGCCGCCCATGCCGCGATCTCTGTTGCCAGATCAATCAACGGTAAACTCATCTTATTCACCACCTCCACTCTCTAAATCATCTAATCGACGCTCAATACTCCTGATTTTTTGAGACAGTTCATAGGATCCGTCGATTACAAAATCCTGGGCCACCACCTGGCCGGAATTGTTGATTACCACATCAAAATCTCCGGAGCTGTTCCATCCAAACCACGCCCACAGACCACCTTTAATTCCTGGATCAGCCGAAAGCCCACACTTCTGGTCATAACTCTGGAATATATCGCGGCCCCAGTCATACCGAGCCTCAAAACCACCGACCGTAACCGCGTTATCATCAGCCGTAAATAATCCGCTGCCAAAATCAGCCGAGCCCCCGGTGATTTTAGGGGCATTCAGCTTTCCCTGGCTGATCGTCACACCGTTGATGTCCATCCGGACAATTTCCGTTCCGGACGCATTCAGTACCCGGATCACGCCATTTTTCCCCAGGCCGGTGCCACCGACTTCCAGCGTACCTCCGCGGATCCGGTCTGCCAGCATGGTGCCGGCGGTGATAAAGTCGGCCACCAGATTGCCGTCAATGGTCCAGGCATTCCGGTATGGGCCATTAATCCCAGTCGTCGAAAATCCGATCCCATTCTGGTTGATCTGGATGATATTCTGGGCGGTATTCTTATCCGGTGTATTCATCACCAGGATGCGCCAGGGGTGCATCTTCTCTCCCGTTTCCGGGTTGATATTGTCCAGCACCACATAGCCCCCAAATCCGCCGGTAATCAGCGTGGTGGCGTTAGCAATTTTCTGCACCATTTCCGCATAGATCTGATCGGATGCCTGCTGCAGGGCCTTTGAGATTGTCACTTGTTTGTTCGTCGTTTGCCCCGTAAAGGACTCCACTGTACCACCCAGGCTGATGCTGCCTTTCTGTGGATCATCCAGATAAAGATCCAGCTGAGTCAGCAATAAATCCTTTCGTAGGCCGTGTGGCTTGCTGATACAGGTTGTATACTTTCCCAGCTGGAAACGTCGGATGTCCGCACCGGTATAAGCCAGATCCACAGCAGATACTTTCAGGGTATCTGGAATACCGGAGTTTTCCGCCAGAAACTGTTCCGCCACCGTTTTCAGCCGGGCCGGATCCGTAATATCCGGCCACTGGTAGGTCGCCCAGATCTTACCCTGTTCGGCAATCACCGAATCCGCAGCTATAATATAGTCCTGTCCGTCATTTACTGACGTAATGTCCACTGTGCGAGTCTGGGTTTCTCCCAATTCGTCCTGATATTCTACGTCGGCCCCATACGGGATCAGACAGGTCACCACGTTGGTCGCGTCCTGGTATTTTGTCAGATCCAGAAGATTTACTCCAAACCGGATCTGCTGATCATTGTACCCGCCTATATCATAGGTATAGTTCAGATATTTTTTTCCATCTTGGTATGACACCCACAGGATTCCTCCATGAACGTCCACCAGATAAGTTTTCAGTATATTCCAGGTATTATCCAGAGTTGTGTTTTCTCGTTTCAGCTCATTATTCTCATCCGCCACATTTACGGATCCCAAAATAAACTGCTTGCGTTCCTCTACTTGAGAGTTATGAATTTCAATCATATCCGAAAGAAAATCATGGATCGTCCCGGTCTTTGAAAATGGCCGCTGGATGCTGTCAATCAGATAGGCAAGGCTTCCTTCGCACGTAACCGATTTTGTGTTGTACATATCAGCCTCATCTGATAAGATCCGACCTTCATAGATCAGCGCGCCATCTTCCCACACTTCTATGACGGATCTCAACTTCTTGAGTGTCTGATAACACAAGTGCTTTTCCGGGATCCGAAATGTCAGTCCGCCGGATTTATTGATAGTCAGAGATAATCTCGGTTCAAGTACCCGGAGCTTCCGATCCCTCTGATCATGCAGGATATAAGTGGCTCCATCCACTGTGTTTGTGATCCGATACATCTACAAGCTCCCTCCCCGGTACAAAACCGATACCGTCCCGTTTCCAGTAAATATCATGGTATGCTCTCCTTCTGTGATCTCCAAATCCGGAAGATAATTAAGACCGGGAAGCAAATCATAAGTCTCGCCCTCATACTCCACTGTCATTGCCGTACTCACAGTGATCTCCGGAACCGTTGACATCGGGGATCCAATCACTGTCAAGTCAAGTGTGCCATTTACCGTCAGATTTCCGTATTCGCGGATGATCCCATCGTCCAAATCGAACGGATCCCACAGCCAATCACCACTGGAATCATACAGCTCATACTTATAGGGATCGCAATCAAACTCCAGTGTGACTGTGCTGTAGGGACGATTTTCTTTGCTGACTTTTACCGTTCCACGCCCCTCATAGTAGTACCCGCTGTCCCAGTCCAAAACCAGCTTTCGCTTCTTGCCGTGCAGATAATTGCTGATCTGACTGACCTTTCCGGCCCAGTTCTCATAACTTTTGTCCTCTACATCACATTCGGCCTTAATGGTCCGATTCTCATACCGGGTACCAAAATAGTCCGTCATATCGAGGTGCCCGTCGGCTCCAGGTACCTCGATCAGGTTTTCCTTTGTCGCCGGCAAGCCAATATTTACCGACTTTATCCGCAGGCCAAAATCATCGTAGGTGTGTTTCTCCTCATCAAAGGTGATGCCTAAGTAAGTTTTCATACAATATCCCTTTCTTCCATTCGTCCTTGGTTCCCCAGATTATCGTTTACGGGCTCAGACACAATGTTTCCAACTTTCTGGCCATCCATTGACACATTCACACCGTCTAAGGCAGCAGCCATCTGCTGGCCCATACGGGCATAATCCAACTGGTAGCCGGGGCCGTATCCGTCGTTTCCATAAGTTCTTGCAGGGATCGGTGTTTCCCCCGACGCCGCCGTGGTTTCGGAAATCGCTTCTCTTATCGCGTTCGCAGAGAAATCACTACCCACAGCCTGATCAATGGCGCTAGATACTACCGCGGAAACCGCCTGCGCCAAAGTACCCGTTCCGGACAGGATGCTCTGTGCCATGCTGTCAATCGCCTGGAGTCCTACAGCAGCAAGGTCGGCCGGAAGATTGCTGGCGGCGTTCAGGACATTCTCCGCAATGGCCTGGAACCGCTCCTGATTCTCCGTACTTCCTGCTTCGTCTTTAATAGATTGAGCCAATGCAGCTACCATTTCCACCGCATTCTGGGACATTTTCAGCTTTAACTCTTCCGCAGGCATATCAAGAGCTACACCTAGCTGCTCCATAGCGGATATGTATTCCGCTTGGTACTGCTCCAGTTCCTTTGACGTCTCGGCCTTCAGCTCCGCGATCTGCTGAGCAATGTCATCCTGCATGGGACGCAGCTCATCCAGCGCCTGGGACCTGGCCAGACGATTCTTGCGGCGGAACAGATTGACATACTCATCCAGTTCGTCGTCCGTCATTTCTGTCAGCAGCCGTACCTGCGCCGCTGACTGCGGACCAAGCTCCTGAAGTTCCGCGATAAGGTCATCGCCTACGCCGCGGTCAGACAACTCATCCAAGTTATCCATCCACTGTTCCAGACCGTCCACCTGTCCCTGAAGATTATTTAACAGGTCGTCACTGGTCAGATCGGTATCCATGTTAAACTCATCAAACAGGCCATAGGCCCCCGCAATGGCTTCCGTCCGGCTCTCCACCGCATCGGAGTATTCCTTGTTCAGATCCTGGATCTTATCATTCAGATTTTCATAGGCTTCTGCGACTTTATCGGTATAATCTTCTTCCGCATCCGCCATTTTCTCGTTCAGGTCTTTTTTGGCGTCAAAATACTTCTCATCCGCATCAATCCGGGCTTGTGTGCCCTCATCCGTCTGCTGACGCACCGAATCCCAGTAGGCCGCTTCTTCGGCAAGATTCAGGTTATTGTAAACCTTATAGTTGTCCAGACGCTTTTGCGCCGCATCCAAAACAGCCTGCGAAATTTCTTCTGCACTCTTTTTTGCATAGTCCTTATTCTGGCGGATTCCTTCTGCCAGACCCAGAGCAATATTCCGTCCGATCTCATCCCGGAACACCCGCGATGGGGAATGAATTCCCAGGAAATCAGCTGCTGCATCCAGAGCGCCTCCCGCGACCTCTTTCGCCGCCTCAGCGATCCGACTAATGCCATTCTTTAATCCATTCACCAGACCGGAAATAATATCCGCCCCCAGCTGCAGCCAGTCGGTCTCTTTAATCGTATCCCAGATCTCTGACACAATCTGACCGGCGCCTTCCACCACATCCGGGATTGCCTCGATGATGCCGGCCACAAGGCTGCCGATCAGCTCCAACCCTGTCTGAAGGATTTCCGGCAGGTGAGACAGGATCGTGGCAATCAGCTGCACCAATACAGAGGCGATAGCCCCCAAAACTTCCGGCAGATTATTTAAAATCCCGGTTGCGACGCTGCCGGCGATCTCTACACCGGATTCCAACGCATCCGGAAGACCGGACAGCACTCCGCTTACCGCGCTGTTTAACAATTCGCCGCCAGCAGAGATCAGATCAGGCAGCTGGGACAATGCCCCGTCCACCATTTCTCCTACTGCGCTGCCGCCGGAATCCGTCATACCAGACAAACTGGTTCCAATCCCCTGCACAATGGTAGAGATAATGGATATTCCCAGCTCAGCCAGAGATGGAATCAGCGTCAGTGCACCGTTGACCAGCGCGACGATCAGCCGACCACCCGCAGCTAAGAGCTGTGGAAGATTCGCGTCCACCTGCTGGATCATAAAATTGATGGCGCCGATCGCGACATCCACCATCCCGGGGAGCGCGTTCATGGCTCCGGTTAAGATTGTGGAAATTAAATTGGATCCGAACTGAGTCAGCTGACCGGAATTCTCCTCCACGGCCTCTCCCAGCCCTTCTATCACCGCCGGTACTGTCTCGATCAGCCGCGGCACAATTTCGGCCAGATTCGATCCAATATTCTCGGCCGCAACTGTGATGGTATCCGCCAGTTCCTCTGCACTGCCGGATCCATTCAGAAAGTTGTCGAAGGCAGCTTTGGCTGAAGCCATTGAGCCTTCAATCGTGGTCGCTGCTTCCTGCGCTGTTGTTCCAGTAATCCCTAAGTCTTCCTGGATTACATGGATCGCAGAATAGACATCACTTAAATTGTTGATGTCATACTTTACGCCAGATAGCTTTGTCGCATCATCCAGCAGACGCTGCATCTCCGTTTTGGTGCCGCCATAACCCAGTTTAAGGTTATCCAGCATGGTATAATTTTGCTTCGCAAATCCCTGGTAAGCGTCAGTAATACGCTCCATGTCGGTACCCATCTTGTTGGCATTGTCCGACATATCTACCATGGCCATATCCGCAATCTTAGCCGCTTCTGCTGTGTCCCCAGCAACGCTCTGCAGCAGAGACGCGGAAAAACTGGTCACGTTCTGCATATACTCGTTGGCAGACATACCAGCCGTCTTATAGGCGTTGTTTGCGTTATCAATTACCGTCTGGGCGCTGTCTTTGAACAGAGTTTCCACTCCGCCTATGTTCTGCTCCAGGCTGGCCACGGAATCCAACGCCGCTTTCGACAACCCGCCAAAAGCCGTTGCGACTCCGGCAACTGCAGTCCCCAAGACCGCCATTCCGCTTTTTGCCAGGCTCCCAACCTTTTTGATCCCGGATGAAAATCCACTGGAATCCAGTTTTGTATCAAAATTCAAATGGCCGTCTGCAGCCATACCAATCACCTCTCTTTAGGTGGCGGCACGGCTCAACGGCTCACAAATGCTCTATATCTTCACCTCAAATTCTTTTCCACAACTCTTGCACTTCAGATACACCCCGCTGCAGTGAGCGGTATTATCATAGATCAGTACCTTTTTCCCGCAGCAGGGACAATGATACCACTCCCGCTTCACCGGTGGCTTTTTTATCACCAGAACATCGCCCCCATTTCTTCATCTGTAGGAGCCGGCATGGGGATCGCAATGGCGCGTTGGATCCGCTCAATCCTCTGACGTTCTTTGACATCTTTAATACCCGCAGTATTCGTATTCCGATACATTACACGCTGCTTAAACTCCGTTTTTTCGGACAGCCCGTCCAGCAAAATTCCGAACTGCCACCAGTGCATCTGCAAACGCAGATCCATCAGATTCAGCCCGTAATCCTGCCAGAATCCGGATATGATATACGGAGCATCAAACATATAATCAAATAACGGCTTTTGGGATGTTGTCTCCCCATCGTCTTCTTCCGGATTTGTCTCGCATTCAGACACAAACGGAGAAAATATCATGTCTTTCCTACGGAAAAAACTCAAAAGAGGCTTATGGGCCCTTGCGTATGCGGACACCGGGAGAGGATCCAGATAAAAAGACAGCATTACCTGAACTTTTTCTGCGTTCGTCCCCTCCGGATCCCGCAGCATGTCATAAAACCGCAGCCAATCCCGAAAATCCGTTACAATCTCCCGCTCTACTCCATCCAAAACGACGGTGGATGGGAAATCATCATACAGCGGGTTCATAACATCCCATTCCTACGGGTCTGTTTTCCTTTGCCCTGCCCCTGATGGCGGCGCTGCTGCCGGTTCTGATGGGGTGTAAAACGGGACATAAAGGACATCCGCTGATTACGGGCATCGTCTGCATCTTTTTTGGCAGCGGTGAGAAAATTTCTGTATGCTTCGTCGCACATTCTCGCATTTTTCTTCCCGGAAAACAGCCTTTCCCCTGTTCCGTCCCCATAAATATCATCAAACAGCTGGTAGAACAAATTGCAGTATCCCCGGATCATTTCGCTGTTCATGCCAACCTTCTGCATCTCCTTTTCGCTTTCCTCCAGACGGGCAAATGCTTTTTCATAGCTTGCCGCAAAATCGGCGTCCTGAAGATCCACTTCCAGGGTCACGCCATTGTATTCCCATTTCTGGCTCATAGGCTCCTCTTCCTTTCTTTAAAATCAAACTGCCGCTGTTACCTCGCCGGTTCCAGCTTTCCTTGCTTTGTTGTCCTGGGTACACTCCACAATCATGATGGTCTCCCCAGTCGCCATCTTAATGTCTGCCTCCCCGTCCCAGTCTGTCAGGACAGACACATCCTCGTCATAAGCCGGCTGTTCCAGGCCATCTGCATTGGCATATTTATATTTGTTTCCTTCGGTCAGTTCCGGAGAGACCGTCACCTTTGTGTTTCCGCTTCCTGTCCCTGCCGCCGTACTTACTGTCAGCGTGCCGATCTCCTGGGTGCTGTCCGCAAAGGTGACTGTTTGCCATTTGTCAGACGAACTGGCCACACCTTTTACCGCTTCCCCCACAGCCCGGAAATTTCCGGAATAAATAAGGGCATCTGTACCGTCTCCTGTTGTATCCGGGATGACTGCATAGGTGCGTTTTCTGGCTTCTTTCTGGGAGCCATCAGAAAACAGATCCACCGTTACAATGTCCACATGGGCATCTGATCCCGTCAGCTCGTCGTCCGAAATCTGCGCCAGCTTTTCGTGTACGGAAAACGGGGAGTGACGGTCAAAAGAATATGCGATCTGGGTCGCATACCCCACAACATCCGTCCGCTCTGTGTCCTCGTCCATATACTGCCTGGAGTACTCCGTGGGAGATTTGGATTCGCTCATGGACGTAAATCCCTGCATTCTCACGTAAGACGGTTCCTCCGACGTTCCCACATTCATAAATGCCACTCTCTTTGACCGTTTGATTAACGTAGCCTTCTGCATTTCATCTACATTTGATCCTGTCATTTCTGCCTCCTATTCATATAAAAGCCGCAGCTGCACCTGATATTTGGCCAGATCGGAATCCGCGTCGAACAGGTACCCACTGCTGATTACTGTATTGCTAATTGCCGTATATCCTTCCAGTCCGGGAAGATTATCCATCTCCTCCTGCTGCTCCACCCACTCTGAAAGCTGCTGATAAAAGAAGGAGTTATCAATCATCGTTCTGGCGTCTCCGTCATAAGCCGCCTTTGACGTAAACGTGTATTCCAGCTGGTAGATTTTTCCGCCATCCACATACTGCCGGTAAACCGGATCGGATGGCAGCGGATCCAGGCTGTAGGAAGGATCATCGGGAAGAAAGTCCACGCTGAACTTCCCGTCTTTTAAATAAGGGCACTCCAGAAAATATGTCCGGAGTGCCCCTATAATGGAATCACTTAGAGCTGACAAAATTCGCTGCCCCCTTTCGGATGGTTTCTTTCTTAGACGCCTTCATCCGCTCAAACCAGAGCTTTCCTCGGTTCCCGCCGCTCTGCCCGGCATTTTCGTGATACTGCCGGCGGGCATAAGGCGCCAAATACTCCATGCTGCCACTTCCGATCACTGTCCCCAGCTGCCCCGACTTAATCATGTAGCCAGTACGGCGCGGGGTGAGCGGGTCACAGTATCTTAAGCACTCAGAATCAATAAACTCCTGAGCTTTGGAAAATCCGTTGGAATACTTCGGCCCAAATCCCTGTTCCCAGCTTAATCTTACGGTTGTCTTCCCGTTTTTGTTTCTGGTCTGGTACAGCGTTCCCCGTGGGGTGCTGATCTGAAATCTCCGTTTCTGTGCCATTACGCTCCTCCAATCCGCCAGTGCGGCAGTCCTCCGAAGCGGTTATCACTCCACGAATTGATCCGGAACGCCGGCTCCTTCCATTTCTTCAGGTCGGCCGGACGCTCAATCTCTTCCTCATGGATTCCACGCACCACATAATCATCCGCCTGCAGCGTCCAGGTCCCTTCCGCACCGGTATACTCCCAAGGCGGGACAAACTCTGCCCCACCGGTATCCGCACTGGCGGGAATCCGAACCTTAAACACATCGGCAGCATTCAGTCCGTCTGAATCTACGGTGACCTTGTGATCCACATAAAACCACACGCCGCGGATCACCGTCCTGCGGTAGGTGTCCAATCGTGTCTCCGGATCCAGATACGCATTATAAATGGTCACGTCCGCATTTGTGGTCATGACAGCACCCCACTTTCCGGTTTAAGAGCCCTGTGGACAGAAGATAGAGATAAGCCGCGTCGTATGCTTTCTTCCTCAAATAGGTTTCCTCTGTCTCTCCATCTGCCTGTTCTACCGCATAGGACACGGAATATCCGTCATTATTCTCGCTCTTGACGGCTGCACCAGAACCGCCCTGTGCGGCTCTGGCTGCCTTAGCGGAATAATGTTCATCCAATACGTCCGAAACAGCGCAAACAGCCATCTGGACGGCCCGGATCGGATCCTGATCCATTTTTCCGGCATTGGAAAACAGGAAATACCGGACATATGCCTCGGCGGTGCGTTCCTGCCTTCCAAAACTGTCCGGATCCATCATCCCACCGTACTCTCCGGCATAGAAATCATAGTCTACATACATGGCCTATCCCTCCCCTGTCAATCAGACAACGCTCCAGATGCCCGTAAGGCGGCAAGCAACCCATTAATGGCTGCTTTGTTTGCGTTTGCCAGCGTTACCGCCGTCTGGGCGGTGGCCTGATCATAGGTCTCCCCCGCTGTCGTCGCATCCGAAGCGGATACGTCCGCTACGGCGCTGGCAAGCTTTACACCTCCCAGCGCGCCGGATGAGGCTGCCGGCAGCACATAGGCACTCCCGCCGCCTCCGCCGTTTTCCGGCCAGTTATCCGCGATATATTGGATAATATCCGCGATCTTCTCCTCTGTAATATCCTCCGCCTCGCCGCTGCCGGCTACAGCAACAGCAAGGTTCTTAAGCGCTTCCGAAATCTTCATAGGCCCTCCTTAAGCTCCTGCTTTTAAAATTGCGAACGGGCAGCGTTTTGTCTTATCGGACTGTACGCTGTTAATGGGGTTCGGGATCTCCCAGCCCAGTCTCATAACCGCGCGCAGAGCCACCATATCATTCTGCATCAGGTTGTAGGCGATAGATCCGTCCGTGTTCTGGACTACGCCCTCGGTGAAGAGCTTAAAGGTAATATCCTGACGGATGGAGTACACCAGCTGGCTGAAGTCTCCGGAGATCATAAGCGCCTTAGACTTATCCCAGGCCCCGTTGTTGGGGAAGTTCATCGGAGATCCATCCAGTGAATAGTTGGTGCCATTCTGCATATCGCTTTTGAAAATCGGCTGTCCCACATCATCTCTAAGACCTCTGAGCTTTGCTCTCATGGAGATGTCCGCCATATGGCCACTTACAAAGAAACCGCTGTCCTCAACCTTGGCAATCACTCCGCCTTCTCCCAGGATGTCCTGGTACAGGTCGGTAGTAGCCGTCACTACGGCAGTGGCCTTAGTCGCCGTAGTCACTACGCCGTCTCTCCAGCTGGTAGGCTTATTGACGTCAAACAGGATTGCACCATCAATCACCTTGCCGAACGCCTCGGTCACTCTGGGACGGACCTCCGCCCAGATGTCATAATCCGAATCATCCAGGACGGATTCCGGAATAGGCACGATTACAGCGATCTCTTCCGCGGTAATAATCTTCTTATCCCATGCCTGTTTCGTGGTCTTCTTAGCCCCGTTGTCGCCGTCCACAAAGTAGGCGATGGGCAGCATGTCCAGGACAGGCATCTTATAGGTCTTGCTGGACATATTGGCCAGCTTCCTGCCTCTGGAAAGTACTGCCGAAGAGGTTACCACCCCCTGGATAATCTCCTTGGATTCCTCGACGGGAATCAGGGATTCCGCACCGGTGCGGTCAATAATCTGCGCGTCATCCGTAAAATGCTGTAAATCAATATATTTCTTTCTCATCATTTCCTCCTATCTTCTGGCCGCCGCCCGGATTCGGTCGTTGATGCTTGCATTATTACCACCGGCACTCCCCTGGGTGTTTCCGGCGGCGGAAGAGCTGGCCACATGGTAGCTGCTCCCGGTATATCTCGGATTTTCCTTCAGCCACTTTTCTGCTGCCTTCTCGAAGGTAGTCTTATCGTCTACCAGGGCATTGATCTTAAAGGCTGCAAACTCCAGATAGTCCTGAGACACTCCCTTACTCCGCAGCAGTTCCATATTGTCACGCTCTTCCAGTTTCTTCAGGGCCTCGTCTCTCTCCCTGGTCAACTTCGCTACATCCGGCTGACTGGCCTGCTTTTTTGTCCTGTAATCATTGATTGCTGTGGTGATTTCTTCCTCGCTCATGCCCTGTTTCCGGAAAAAATCCGCAAGTGCCGCACGGCTGGCACGCTCTGCCCGCGAGGTTGCCACCTCCTCCAGCTGTTCATAGGTGTACCCGGCGCTTCCGTGGCCGCCGTTCGCCGCCCCCACATTTCCTCCGGATCCGGAACCACTTCCCGCAGCTCCTCCCTGGCCGCCGGATCCTCCGGCTCCATCCGTAAAATGCTGTAAAAATCTTTTTTTCATAGCGATCTCCTTTCCCCAGAGCTTTTTACGCCATCATGTTTTGGGCACAAAAAAGACACCCTGCCCGGGTGTCCGTTAAACAAAAGTTATGCAGTTATAAGAATTTGCCACCATGCAGATACCTAAAAACCAGGCATCCACATAGGCTCTGCCGGTATCACTCAGTTTCTGCCACTTGACACTCACATGACCGGCCGGCTCTGTGCAGCTTTCAATTTCATCCCCGGACAGTTCACGAAGAGCCGCCTCCAGGGTAAACGTAAGAGCCGATACGGCCGCACACACGATGTCATGGCCGTATGGTCCGGCGCCGGCGTGTCCATCTACTGACAGCCCGTCAGGACGTATCTTGACATGGATCATTTTTGCTTCACCCCTTTCTGGGTATAAAAATACCACCGATGACATTCATCGATGGTATCAGTAGTTGTGCCATTGGCACTCCCTACATATGTTCTCCCACTCCGGCTTTCTCTTAAACCGGTCTGGGACACTGCTCTTCTTGATGAGCCCGTCGACCGCATCGGAATTTTCTATGCAGTCGATATTCTCGATCATCTCTTCCACCAGTGGGCACATTACCCTATCATGCTCTCCCACGATTTACCGCCTCCAATGCCTTTCTTGTGACAGGATCAAACTGATCTTTTTTGAATGCAGTCCTAATCCGACCAGTCTCACTGTCCACGTAAGCAGCGCCTGCGTCACTAAAATAATTGATGTATTTTCCGTTCCATTTTGTCAGGGAAAATTTTGCTTGCCTGATAAACGCCTTCGCCTCTTCTTCTGAAACATCATGATGGCGTTCCTTGTTGATATGCTCTTCGTCAAACGAAAGCTTCGTAACATCCGGAATCTCTGGGTACAAATTAATCTGGCCACGCAAGCCTACTTTTTTGATCTCTGATTTGATTATATCATCTTTCTTTTTTCTTTCAATATCTGCCAGCCACTTTTGGTATGTATCCTTACTCGGGGCCACGCGGCCTTCCAGATCATAATAGACCCGCTCCATCTGGGTCTGAAGTCCCATCTTTTTTGAGAACGCCTTATACTCATCCAGCTTATACTGGTATTTGCACCGCTCAATGGTGACATCATCCTTGTCTGCCCCGCCTTGCTGCAGCAGCCGCACTTTCTGACGCTGAGCCCTCATGGCCGTTTCCATCTGCCTCTGCTTTTGGGTGGCCTCATACGCCGTATACTGTTTTCCCTGCCAGGCCTTTGGAGTATTCTCTTTGCGGTTCTGCTCTGCAATCCAGGCATCCGTGTAATTGCGCTCCGATATGCCCGGAATAAAGGGGTAGTATGTGTGGTAGCAATTCCAGCCCAGGATGCCGTCCCCGGTTCCCAAACCGCACTTGGTAACCAGTTCGGCTTTACTGTATACTTTGCCCTGCCATACCTGATGCGACGGCCGCGCCCCGGAATGCCAGTCCACCTCAAAATAATCCGTTCCCAGCCTCTGAGCATTCATCTCTGACACCTGCCTGGTCAGCTGAGATAACCCGGTCATAATCGCCCGTCTGGCTGCCACATCGCAGCGGCTTGTATGGCCGGACGCATAATCCACGGTTCGCAGCCCACTGTTTGTCATTTGGCTCACTACCCGGCGGATCACCGTATTATAATCAAAAGCCCCGGAAGCGATCTCAACGATTGCATTATCGAGATACTGGTTGTAATACTCTGACAGCGGAGCAAATTCCAGACGGCCTCCGCCCATATCCACCTTAAAGCCCAATGACTTAGTGATATTAAACAGTTCTTCATTGGACTGGTTTATGAGTGCCTGGGTGAGTTGCTGCAGCTCGCGGTTCTCCTCGTAGGGAGTGAATACCTGGTTGACCTGCTCATACAGGTCTCTGGCTCTGGTATATTCTTTTTCGATCACCTCATCATACAACTCAAAGGTGTCCGGGTAATCTCCGCCGACCGCCTCCCGGATGATCTTCTCAATGTCAGCCGTGCTGTTTCCAAGGATTCGGTATCTGTTCAACTGCCAATCCGCCGTAGAGGTAATCGTTCCGGTCTTCTTGATTCGCCGGATCACGTCCTCCATGATCCGGTTCTCCAGTTCACGGTATTTTTTCTCCACACCAACAGAAAGTTGACTGGTGTAAGATCTGTCCACTACTCAAGTACCCCGCTTTCCTGTTCCGGCAAGCTCCGTTGCGCCTGCTCCAGCGTCTCCCCATACCATTTCGCGCGATATTCTGCCCGGCTCATAACCCCCATGGAAACCTCCTGGCGGTCACTCTGGCGCTCCGCTGTTTTGTCCTCGATGATAGAATCGTCAAAATCAATGGTGATTTCCGTATCCTCCGGAAGTCCGGCTCCCAGCACGTTTCCCAGACGGATGATAATGCGCACCAGCTGCTTAAGGGCAGCGTCCAAAATCAGTTCATGCTTCTTGATGGTCCGAAACATGTCAGAGTTTTCAGAAATCACCTGGGTGGCGGTTGTAATGTTTCCGTTGTCAAATTTGTACCTTTCGGTACCGAAACCGCAGCGCATAGACAGATAATTCAGGTCATCGTTGATTGCCTTGCTGTGTTCCTCTACACGGAGCTGCATGTTGCTCTCTTTGATCGGGTCCTTCTGAAGCTGCTGGCTGTAATCCTCCGACAGCTGGTAAAAGACAGTATCATCCGGATCGAACACCATACTGCCGTTTTTGTCCGTCAGCATTTCCGGAGCCACGTAGATTCGCTTTCTGCCCAAGCTAAACTCATTGGAGTAGGAGTCAAACTCCAGATCCAGCTTCTGCAGATAGTCAATGGCGTTCGCGAAGATCGCAACACCCATGGGATTGCTTACATCATCATCCGCATTGTTGACGATATTGAGTTTATCAATCACAAATTGTGGCTCCGTTGAACCGGTCTCTACTCTGGCCGCAAGGCCGACATATGGCCCGATTTCCCGCCATTCCGATTCTGTCAATTCCTGCCCATCATCGGACTTCCCCAGCCGGAATACCCGATTCTCGATGTAGTAAGTCTTATCTTCATTCTGCCGGTGAAACTCCAGGCGGCCATATTTTTTGTTCCGAAATGTAGAGGTAAAGAGAAAAGCTGCTTCTGTGATTACGCCATTCTCCCAGCTTAATGGGTAAATATCCTTAGCCGTCACATAGTTGATGGCGATTCCAGCGCCATCCACTACATTGCCCTCTCCATCGACCACCATATCCCGGATGTACGGCACGTAGGCGACTGTACCACAGTAAGCCTTGCGCTCCTGGTATTCGTTTCCCAACACGCCGAAGTTGTTTTTCTGGAGTACATCTTCCACATAGGCATTAGCTCTCTCATCCGTCAGAGTAATCTGCACGCGTTCATTGAGCAGCAGATCCGCAATGTCCTCACACAGCTTTTTAGCCATACCCATGCTTTTACGGCGGCAGTTGACATAGCTTCCGGCGCCCCGATATACACGGTAGCGGTGGAACCTCCTCACATTCGCCCGGTACCAGCTGTACCAGACGGCAATCTGGGCGCGGAACGTCCGGTCCACCGTATCAAATTCGTTGTTATTCAAATATTTAATAATATCCATCGTCCGGATCATCCTCCTCGTACATTTTTCCGCGATAAGGCGGATCCTCCCGCTCTGCCGCCGGCAGAAAGCGCTTGAGCCTGATCCACATCCCCATCACCGCGTAGCGAATCGCGTCCATACAGTGATCATCTATCTTCACAGGCTCCTCTTTTCCCCGTTCAATGCTTTTCTTGTCATACTCGTAAGTCCGAAACTCTCCTATGGCTTCCGGCTGATCCGGGCTTACTTGCAGAATCCCGAATGTCAGCAGGCGCTGCACCCGATTGATTCCCAGCGCAACATCATTTTCTGCCTGTTTCAGCACTACCTGATATGGGCAGCTCCGGATCTGCCTGCGGATCTCTTCTGCCAGACCGGCAGCAGACGGATCTAGGTACACATAAAAGCGCCCACATCCATAGCGCTCTGCCAGAACGCCAATAAAATCTATCAAATCCTGAGCGTATTCCGATGGGCTTTTCTGGGTTCCAGATTCCCTGCCGCTGTGGTAATACTCGCCTAGCCCCTGGAACTTTTGATTGTACTCGTCAATCCCGAACGCCTGGAAGGTAGTGGCATTCTGCTGTCCGTAGTCCCCGCCGATTCCGATCAGGCTGTAGTGCTTCTGTGCCGGATTCTGAATATGCCTGTCAGAAAACATGTAGTAGATGGCCTCGTCTATGCCCGTAGCCTCCCCCAGCCATATCCAGCGATACCGCTTCGGGTCCAGCTGAGCCATAATCTCTGCCGACTCGATCAGGTCCTTACCAAGCCATTCCTCGGGCACATCCTGATAGGTCGTGTGGATATGCACGCAATCCGGACGCTGCTCCATCTTCTTACACCATTTGTTGATGGGCGCATTAGGGTTCTTCGGAGGATTGTACAGATATAACATCTGGAAGTCTCCGGAATTCCCTCGGATAAAAGTAGCCTCGATGTTCTGGAGTTCATCTTCCCCCTCACCATCATCGAAGAATTCCGTCAGCTCGTCCAGCACTACCAGCTTGATGGGTTTATCCTCATCGATGATGCCCTTGGTATCGTCAATGCCATCGGATCCCGCAAAGTAAATGGTGGACCCGGTCTTTTTATACCGGATCTCCATCGGAGATCGCGTAATCCGGAAAGCGCTCTTATTGATCTGCAGCCGGCCGATCCCGCGAAGCATCTCCTTGTAGACCGTCTTTCTGAGCTTATTGTGATGTTTGCGCAGCACCACCACGGATCCCGCCGAATCGCTGACAATTTGATAGTTGGCCCGGATGGCTGCGAAACTGGACTTTGTACCAGCACGCCCGGAAGTCAGGATGATATGCCGGATTTTCCGGTCATTGAACACCGGATAATACTTCGGGATGATAATTTCTGAGATTTTAACCTGGGAGGTCATTGATAATCACCACCCCATCGTCATCATCGATGCCCTGATTTTGTCTGATCTTCGCCAGCTCGATCTTCAGGCGGGCATCGTCAAAGCCGAACTTGTGCAGCGCCTCAATGGCCCGCTGCTTCCGCCCCTGGACGCGGGTCAGGGCGTCCTCAATGGCCTGGATCTGCCCCAGCTTACCCTGGAATTCTTTCAGATCGGTCTTATGCCCCTTCTCAATGCCAGACTTCCGGCTAACCATCGTCATGCCATCAGCAGGCTCTCCGGTGTCGTAATGATCCTCGGTCCTCCTTAGATCCTCGATCCGGCGGAGCATCCGGTGTTCCCGGACTGTCAGCAGCCGAATCTCCTGGAGGAGCAGCTGCCCTTTGTCCGCCGACACGGCATCCGCCAGGCGCCGCTCCTCCGGATCCAGGCAATCAAAAAGGAGAGTTTCAAACTCTCCCGTCGTAACTGCATTTTTATTTCCCGGCGGCCCGGTGCCGCCATGGCCAACCGCATTCTTGTTGCCGGGCTGGCCGCCGCGCTTTTTCGTTGTACAACTTTTCTTTGATTGTTGTACAACATTCTGCCACTTATCGCGGCCTTTCCAAACGGCAACGACCTTTTCATCCTCTCCCAGGATTGCCGCGATCTCCCGGTTTGTAATTTTCCCATCATGCTCTCGGTAAATTTCCAGAGCCCTGTCACGGTTTGGGTTCCGCGCTCTGGCCATGCACCACCACCTCTCATTCGTTTCGTTTTTGAGAAATAAATAGCACCCAGGTCAGAATGCCCGCGTGTTTTCGGCTTCGCAAAATCCTACAATGCACTTCTTCTTGATCAGTCCCCGTTTACCATTTTCAAAAACCAGCTCCACGAAATCATCGTCGGGGACGATCCCGTCCTTCAGGAGATGCCGCATCGCCTGAAATGACATCTGAACATCATACAGGGCCATGCCGTCCTCGCATAGAATGTCGATCATGCCGCCTTACTCCTCATAAATAACATCCAGCCCATATGCCACAGCTGCATCATGCTCAATCCGGCATCCTCGCGCATTCTCCCATCCTTTGCAGAAATACGCCGCGTGACACAGGGACATATTTTCAAGTGACTTTGCAAGAAAGCATAATGGGATCTGTACCACACCGCGCTCCTTCATGCTTTCCTGGCTGTACCATTCATCAGTAAAAAGAGTATTTACAATCTCATACCCTCTCTCTTTCAGAGCCTTGATTGCTTTTTCTCTGGTTTTCCTGATTTCTTCATCCGTTTTTCCAGCCATCGGCTGTGATAACATCGCTTTCATATGATCTCCTTTCCGTTGCGGCATCCATCTCTCTACATCTTGTAGTTTATCCACAATTTTATCAACATCTTGTGGATAAAGATTCCCCCGCCAGGCTGTGACACCTGACGAGGGACTGTCAAAGGAGGGTAAAATCAATGGGTTCATCCAATGCTTCCAGTTTACACTATAACATTTTAAAAAGTAACATTGGTAACATTTGTAACAAACTTTATTTTTCTCCCATAAATCTCTGAAATTCCATCTTTACGCTTGCTGTAGTCGCCTTCCGCCCCATCTTCTGAGCCACCTGCGCCCACGTCAATCCTTCAAACACCTTGTACCGGATGATCCGCTGCATCCGCAGCGGCACCATCGCCAGCCACTCCTCCACCTGCAGCTTGATGGTCTCTGCGGCAGCCTTGCGCTCCTCCAAGATGCGCTCCTTTCGGTCCAGCATCTCATGGTCCTGGGCATCATAAGGAATCCCGTGGATGGTGCAGCTGATCTGCCCGAATGGGAACTCATAATCCGACATCTTGACCTTATCGGTGACAATCTCCCGCCGCCGGCGCCGGATCTGCTCAATCTCCCGCTCCGTCTCTTTGACCAGCTCACAGGCATCTATGTACTGGTACAGGATCTGCTTGTCCACTGGCATCACCTCCCATCATGTTTCTGCCCTCTTCCGGTACTCTCTGCGGCCCATCAGATACTCCTCTTCCTTGCGTTGCCGGCCCAGCAGCTGCCTCAGCTCGTTCAGGAACTTTTGCCCGGACGCACTCTGGAAATACTGTGCCAGGTTGGAATACAGCAAAGCAGTATCTTTGTTCCGCCGGCGCTCCTTCCGGCTCTCCCACAGCTTCAGGGCCTCCGCGTGCATCTCATACTTGTTGTCCGTGAACTCCAGCGCATGGAGAAGATCCTGGAGCCGCTTGTCCTCATCTCCCACGCAGGAGTAGGAGATCTGGTAGGTCTCCCTGCACTCCTTTGCGAATTCCAGGAAGTCCTCTAACATTTTCGATGGTAATTGTTTCTCCGTGGCTCTCACCTCCAAATCGCCATTTTAAGGCCGTTTTATGTCTTAGTTGATAACTTTATCAAATATACCGTTAAAGTCTCAGGAAACCATATTTCTGTGCGTCACAGAGGCATCTCCGTGTCACTTCCATACTCTCCCGGTCTCCGCATCCCGCAGCACGATCCGCCCAACCACCTCAAAGCCCAGGCAGTCCGCCGCGAATTTCATCAGCCGGATGGCCCGAGACAGATCCTCCGGCGGCCGATCTGCCTCCCGGATCGCGTCACCGGCGGTGGGATCCAGATAGCCTTCTTTGTTCCTGTACATTTACTCACCTCTCTGTCTCAGTCCTTGCTGGGCAGATAGTTATACACCGTCCTCGTCGATACTCCCAGCTCATCCGCAATCTTTGCCACTGACCACCCTGCATTGTACAAGGCTATCAGTTTTCCAACGTCCACCGTCTTTTTTGGCTTTCTTACCGGTTGGGGGGGGCAGCCGGCTGAGCATTCTCCGGCTCTGCTGGGCCGAACTCAATCGTCTGTCCCGCCGGTTCCACCGTCAGTTCCATCAATTCCGCTTCCATTGCCGGCTCTTTCCTGAAGAACATACATCCCTCCAGCATATGTTCCAGGGAATCCGGCGTCATATCCTCCCAACCTGAGTCTTTCCCACCAGGGATCATCACCAGAACCTTTTTCCCCTTCGCCGCCAGCTCCAGGGCAGTCTTTTTATCAATCTGCTTAACAAACATTGCTCATCCTCCTTTGCATCCATCAATAAATCAACTGGATATATCAATTAATCAACTCGATACATCAACAGCTGATCACGATCCCCACTTCATCCCGCACTTTCTCTTTCAGCTGCTGTACGCTCTCTTTGCTGCTGACGTAGGGCTCCATGTAGCTGTCCACTCGTCTCAGCGCTCTCAGGCAGCGTTCTTTCCCGAAACCAAACTCCTCATGCAGCGCCAGCACGAAGCACGTCATCAGTGCCTCTACACGGTCATTTTCCACTTCCTGGAGGATTTGTCCAGTCAGCTCTTTCTGAAGCCTCCTGACCGCCTTCTGCTTCTCCACACGCCGTCTTTCTGCCCGGTTCATCGTACCGCCTCCCTACCAGCTGATTGTGTACGTGGTATCATTCAGGTAAAAGCTGCTGTCCACAGTAAAGCCATTCGCACGTAATTCTGCCATCAGCTCCTGCGGGATCGGCCCGCCGATATGGATCACGACCTCTCCTCTCGCAGCCGCTTCTGAAATCTCTTTTTCCACCCGTCTTCTGGATTCCCCTATCCGATTCTCCAGAAATTCATCTGCCATTTTTCTGGCTTTCTCTGCCGTTATCATGTTCACGCCTCCTCATTCTCTGATCCAGTTCTTCCACCATGCTGGCCACCGTATCCCGCAGGAAGGGATACTTTTTCATGAGCACCACGGCCCAGGTGTGCATCCGCTCCCACTCGTCCGAATCTTTCGGTAGCGGCTTGTCCCGGTAATTCAGCCAGAACCGGTTGTACACCTCCGTAAATCCTGCCTGCACCTCCGCGTTCGTCATACATTCTCCACCTTCACGTAGATTCCCGGGATCTGTGCCCAATACTTTTCGATCACCTCACTGGCCACCTGGGCGTCATCCTTCCAGAACCCCAGCTCCGTCATCACATCCTTGAGCATCTTCACCAGATTGTCCGTGTCCGGCTTGCTGGTCCGGTATTCCCCGTCACGATGTTCCCCTCTGGGAAAGCACCACCAGGTCGTAAGCCGGACCGCCCCTTCAAACGGCTGCTCCATCTGATGGCGTCCCAGGTGATCCCGCAGTTTCTGTCTGGCTGCCTTCAGCTCCGCCGGCTCGTAGAAGACCGGCTTCCCCTTCACGATCCGCACCTGCTTCTCCTGATGCGTTTTCGTGGGCGGGATCATCGGCATGAAAAATTCTTTAACCATCGTAATCCGCTCCTCTCCACATACCAGATTCCGGATCATACTGTATAACGCCTTTATACCTTGCCATATCAAAAACTTTCTGAAGAACTTCCGGTTGGCTGGCAATCCATTTTGCCGCTTCGCTTTCGTTTATGTTAAATTTCTCACCCTTCCTTTGATGGAGGAGTGGCGGCATCCTTCTTACACATTTCAAAAAGTCATAATTCATCTTTGGCATTAGCTTTATCACCTCACCGCGTTAATGTTTAGAATTCTCTTTTGATTTCCTTTGGCCCCTGTCATCGGGGAGGGGGAAGGGAGACGGGCCGGGCAGCCTTAGGCCCGTCCCTCTCCTACCCCCGTGACCACGCGACTGCGGGGAAAAAATAATGTACGTAGTACTACAGTCTTCCCCGCACTCGGGGGAAGACTGAAAAGTATGTCTTTCCCGCACTCTGCCGCCCTGGAGGGGAAGACTGAAATTCAGTGTTCCCCGCACGGACCTCTTTGACGGGGAAGACTTAAAATTCAGCCTTCCCCCTCTTTCCCGTTTTGCGGGGAAGTCTTAACTTCCAGTCTTTCCCGCACTGGGATTTTTGTGGATAACTCCGTTTTGTGGATAACTTTTTCATTGTGGATAACTCTATTTCATCTGAATGACTCCGTCCTCAATGACATAACCTCCATGTTCTTTCACCCGATCCCGGACCGACCGGTGGGAAATTCCAAGGTAATTGGCCACCTCATCGACCGTCGGCTTCTCTCCAAAGCAGGCATTCTCCACGGCCTCCTCCAGGGATTTCCGGCGCTCTTCTTTCCGCTCCTCGGCGTTCTTTTTATTCTTTGCCGCACCCTTTTTCCACGGCGGAAGGTCTGTCTCCGGCTGGATGTCTCCCAGCGCCCCGCTGCGGTCAATGTAATGCACCGGGTACCCGAACCACACATTCACCGGCGGAAACTTCGGGAATTCCCGGAGGGTCCCTTCAATCCTCCAGGCCGTCATAGCCGCCACCCGCGCCTTCTCCGCGTCCAGGATCCGGTTTAACGCCGCCATCTGCCACCGGTCCAGATGGTCCTTGCAGTACCGCAGCATCTGCGCGCTGCTGCACAGATCGTCCTGGGAGAGATCGTCTTCCCATTTAAAATGCGCGTCCAGATACTGCCTGCAGGCCTCACAGACCGCCCGGTTTTCTTCCTGCTTCATCAACGCTTCCGTGGTTTCCAGCTCGATCAGATCCAGCAGGGCATCCGGATCCCTGGCGAACACACCGGACCCGGATGCGCGGTCCATCGACCGCTTGCTCCCCTGGGCACCCTTACTGTGATGGTGGCAGTAGATCACCGCCGTCCCCAGCTCCGTGCATACCTTGTCAAACTGGTTGCAGAAGTTCGCCATCTGGTCCGCGCTGTTCTCGTCCCCGGTGAGAACCTTGTAGATCGGGTCAATGATCACCGCGATATAGTCCTTTTTCGCTGCTCTGCGGATCAGCTTCGGCGCCAGCTTGTCCATCGGGACGGACCGGCCCCTCAGATTCCAGACGTCGATATTTTTCAGGTTCTTTTCCGGGTATCCCAACGCCTGGTACACGTCCTTAAAGCGGTGCAGGCAGCTGGCCCGGTCCAACTCCAGGTTGACGTAAAGCACCCTTCCCTGAGCGCAGTCCCAGGACAGCCATCTCTTCCCTTCTGCGATGGCAATGGCCAGTTCGATCTGCAGGAAGGATTTTCCCGCTTTGGACGGACCGGCGATCAGCATCTTGTGGCCCTGGCGGAGCACACCGTGGATCAGCGCCGGCGCCAGGTCGGGGAGGTGGTCCCAGACCTCTTCCAGGGGTTCCGGATCCGGAAGGTCATCGTTGATCCCCTCGATCCATTCCTGCCATTGGGACCAGCTCTCTTTTCCGATGTTCACATCCACCAGGAACTGCTTCTTCCCATCCCGCAGGACTCCCGGCATCCGGGAGAGCCGGGACGGGTTCCGGTTCTGCTTGTCAATCTTTAAGCCGTTCTTCTCGCACACCTCATACAGGTAATCCACCCGTTTCCGGTATTCGCTGTAATCCGCGGCGTCCACCCGCACAATGGCATGTAGGCTTTTCTTTCCGGAATGCACCAGACAGGCCACCGGCAGCTCCAGTTCCCGGATGATGGCATTCTGCTTTTCAATCTCCATGCTGTCCGATTCCACCAGCGCATAGCGGAAATCGGTCACGTTCTCATTCCGGATCCCGTTTCCATCCAGAGGATTGAAGCGGATCCATGCCCCGGCCTCCGGGTTGTAGTCTCCCAGCACGCTGCCGATGTCTCCGTTGCAGTGGGACAGCTGCTCAATGAGCTGCCCGGCCGTGCGGTCCCAATTCCCCTTGGTAGGCATATATTTTCCGTCTTTCTCAAAGCTCTGGGTCACGTACCCGACGTTTTCCGTGGAGTCAAACAGGGTTTCCAGGTAGAGGGTTAAGTCCCGGACCGGATTCCAGTGGGCCGGCTCTTCCACTTCCTTTCCCTCCACCCAGTTGCTGTCCACAACCACGCCGTCTTCCGTGATCGCGTCATCCCAGCCCAGGGGCGTCCCCAGGTCCATCGGAGGCGTCCAGCCCTGCTCCCTGGCCAGCTGGACCAGCGTGCCTCCCTTGACGGGGGAACTGCTCCCGGAAAAGGATCTCCACTTCCGAAGGCACTCCCCGGTATGAAAGCGGCCGGGATCCCGCCGGCTCCAGTCCTCCCAGATCCCCACGTCGTACCCTTCATATTTCAGGGCCATTCCCACGTTGACCCAGTCCTGGTAGGACAACTCCGCCGGGTCAATCGATTGCAAGACCTCCAACAGGTCGTACTGGTTCTGTTCCATCTCTTACTCCTTACTCCGGGACATACTCCTGAGGGATGATCCCCACAGGGATCCTCCATCCATTCCCTGCGATCCGGTCGATCAGAGTCCGGGCCGCTTCAAATCTCCAGGTCCCAACGTGCTGGAACCCTCTCTGTTCCAGGAAACGGATCTGCTTCGGGGTCGTCAGTCCCTCTTCTTTCCGTTTGTGCAGCCGGTCCAGCAGCAGGCTGGCTTTTCCGGCATTGTCAATCTCATCCGGCAGGATTCCCAGCTTTTCCAGGGCCGATTTCTGTCCGTCTGACGGCGGCGCCATCTCCCAGCCAAACGCAGGCACGTAGCCTGACAGGTCTTCCGCCTGGATGCTCATCTCGAACTGCAGCGGATCCACCAGGGCCCGCTTTCTCCGCTTCATCTCCGACAGCTTTTTGGCCAGGGCTTCCTCCCTTTGCGCCACCACATCCTCCGAAGCCTGGTGCTCCGCTTCCTCCAGGTCCACCGGGCATCCGGCGGCCTCCTCCAGGTTCTCCGTCATCTTTTTCGCCACTTCCTCGCTCTCACAGATCAGGGAAGCCGGATGGCACAGCTCATGCCGCTCCGTGTGCCACAAAAAATCCAACAGCAGCAGATGATCCTTTCCCGGCGCCAGGCGGGTACCCCTTCCCACCATCTGGCAGTACAGGCTCCGCACCTTGGTCGGCCGGAGCACCACGACACAGTCAACAGACGGGCAGTCCCAGCCTTCCGTCAGCAGCATGGAATTACAGAGGACGTTGTAACGGCCGGCCTCAAAATCCGCCAGCACTTCCGCCCGGTCCCCGCTCTCTCCATTGACCTCCGCGGCCTGAAATCCTGCCTCGTTTAAGATGTCCCGGAACTTCTGGGAGGTCTTGACCAGAGGGAGGAATACCACGGTCTTCCGGTCCCTGCAGTACCGGCCCATTTCCTCCGCGATCTGGTGCAGATATGGGTCCAGGGCGGTGCTGATCTCCCCCGCCTTAAAATCCCCGGTCTGGATTCCCACGCCGGACAGGTCCAGCTTTAACGGGATCGTCAGGGCCTTGATGGGGGAAAGGTATCCTTCCCGGATGGCCCTGGGCAGGGAATACTCATAGGCCAGGCTCTGGAAGAATTCTCCCAGGTTGCGCATATCCCCCCGGTCGGGCGTGGCCGTCACTCCCAGCACTTTCGCGTTTGGGAAGTGTTCCAGTACCCGCTGATAGCCCTCCGACAGGCAGTGGTGGGCCTCATCGATGATGATGGTGGAAAAATATCCGGGCGGGAACTGTCCCAGACGCTTTTCCCGCATCAGTGACTGCACAGATCCCACGGTCACCCGGTACCAGCTTCCCAGACAGGTCTCTTCCGCCTTTTCCACCGCACACCGCAGTCCGGTGGCCTGCTGCAGCTTGTCCGCCGCCTGATGCAGCAGCTCTCCCCGGTGGGCCAGGATCAGCACCCGGTCTCCCCGCCGCACGCAGTCCTCCGTGATCTTCGCAAACACGATGGTCTTTCCGCAGCCGGTGGGCAGCACCAGCAGGGTGCGCAGCGTTCCTGCCTCCCAGGTCTCAAACACGGCGCGTTTCGCTTCTTCCTGATAGGGCCTCAGCTCCATTAAAATTCACCTGCCACAAACTTTTTCGGCTCATACGGGAGGTATTTTGTCACCCGGTTGTTCTTCCGGGCCTTCCCGTTCTTGTCTACATACTCATGGATCTCAATCTCCACTTTCCCGCAGGAAGTGGGCACCGCCGCCCAGTTGGGGCGCAGGGGCTCCCCTTTTTTCTTCTGCCCGATGGACAGGAAGAACTGGCTCAGCCTCCATTCCGCCTTGGAATTTAAATACAGGGTGTCAAACACCCGGCAGTCGTTTCCGGTCTCCGGGTTGCGGATCAGTAAGGTCAGGTTCGCACAGTTGCAGGCAGCCATCCGCTCGCTTCCGGCGAACCGGCCCCGCGCCATATTCTCCACCGTGTAGTCATAGGTTCCTTCCGGCAGGAGCTCAAACTCCTGCCCCTCGTTTTCAATCTGGTCATCCCAGTCCAGCTCTCTTCCCAAATCTTCTGCCATGTCATTACCTCCTAATTAAATGGAATCGCTTCTTTCTCTTTCATTTCCCGGATCATCCGGTAGACCTGCCCCCATGCCCCAACCAATACGCCGTCAATAAAATCCGGATCGTAGGCCTGGATCGGGGTATCTGCCGGATAATAGCCCCGGGCCGCCACCACGTTCTGAATGTCCCATTCATCTACCCCATTGGCCTCCATCAGATCCCGCAGGGCCTTGGGGATGTTCTCCGGAAGGGATGCGGGAAGGATGGCGGCAGGACGCTCCTCTTCCGGCGGGCGGTCCGTGGCGGGGTTTTCCGCTTCCGGCCTTGCCTTAGGCTCCTTTCTTTCCGTCTCCCGCATGGTCTCCTGGTGCATAAACGGCGGCAGCTCCGGGGACGGTTCCTCCGGTGCAGCCACAGGAGCGGATGGTTCTGAAACGGGCGGTTCTGCCTGGGGCTTCGGATTCTCCACAGGGACCTCCTTCTGGGCCGCCGGCTGATTCCCAGAATCCGCCAGGATGGCCGCAATCTCTCCATAATCAAACGGCAGTTCCTCCGGAAGGCCGTACCGGTTTTTAGCGTCCCAGCAGGGATGATGGGTGGTGAACATCACCCGCCGGCCGCCCTGCGCCTTGTTCTTTCCTTTCTGGGCACCCTGGCCGTCCACGTTGACCACGAACGTCTTATAGTTGGCGAACAGCACCATGTCCGCCCATTCCTTGACCATGGGAGCCGTCTGTTTCGTCAGCTTCATCTCCCAGCGGTCATAGGCCCCCAGTTCGTCCGGCTGCTCAAACTTGCGCATCTTCGCGTGGGCCGTCATCACCACATGGATCCCCAGCCCCACAACTTCCTCCAGCAGGTTCAGCAGCCGGCCGAATTCCTCCTGCACGTAGGTGTATCCTTTTCCATAACCAAACTCCTCCAGTCCGTCCTTGTGGTACCGGGCACAGATATGGTCAATGCAGCGCATCTCCGCCCAGTCTGCCGTGTCCAGGACCAGCGTCCGGCAGATTTCCGGATGGGCCTTTACATAACGCACCTGCTCCAGGATCATCTGCCAGCTGGATGGAGCCTCAAACCGGGCCACATCCATGTCCTTGGTACTTCCCTCCGTATCGATAAACACCGGATCCGGGAACCGGGAAGCGAACGTGCTCTTCCCGATCCCTTCCGGGCCGTACACCACGATCTTTTTCGCGCTGGGCTGCTTTCCGCGGATAATCTTCATTAAAATTCACCTGCTTTCCATTTGTTTGCCTTCGGCGCTGGCGCCGCGGCCGTTTCCTCCTGGCTGTAGCCGTCCTCAATGATGATGCTGCATTCCCCTCCGGTACTCACCCGGGTGGCAATGGCCTGCAGTCCTTCCTTCTCCAGCCAGGCGCCGAACTCCTTTAATGTCCGGACATCCATCTGCTCCAGCTTGTCCAGCAGGACGAACCCGCACTGAGGATTCAGCCGACGCACGACGGCGGTGGCCACCTTCAGCCGGTCCGATCCGGACATGTTGTCCCACTTCTGTCCCTGGTAAACCAGCTCCCCATCCTGGACGGACAGGCCGGGAAGGGGCAGTTCCGCCTGGTTTAACAGTTCCGTCTGGGCTTCCCTGACCCGGTTGATCTCTCCGGTCAGCCGGTCATACTGTTCCGCATAATCTCTGGCGTCCTCCTCCGCCTTTTCCTTGTCCAGGTTGGCGCGCACCCTGCGGTTGATCTCGTCAATCTGCGTGATACTCTTTTCCAGTTCCTCCGTGGATTCATCCATCAGATCCTGCGCCGATTTCCGGGCCGTGGAAAGATCCTCTTCCAGGGAGGTCTGACGCTTTAACAGCTGCGCCATCTCTTCCGTTACCTGCTGGTATTCCTGTTCCAGGCGGTGGAGGTTTTCCCGCTTCCTCTGGTTCTCCCCGTTCCTTGCCAGGATCTCCTGCTGCTTCCGGATCAGGTCTGCCGCGGAAACAATCTCTTTGGGCGCGTCCGGATAATAGGTTTGTTCGTTTGCGAATTTCTTTTTTTGATCTGCGATCCGCCCAATGGCCAGCCGCTCATTGTAGAGCTGCTTCTCCTCCTGCTCCAGCTGGGTCAGCCGGTCCCCCACTCCGATGATCTGCAGAAGGATCTGGGCCTTTTCTTTTCCATTTGCCTCCATAAACTTCGGCAGATCCAGGGCCAGCTGGTTCACAAACTCGTTGAGGAGCTGCTGGCCGGCCTTCTTCCCGCTGGGATCCGTGACCTTCAAGTCACTGTTCTTGCCCTTCCGTTCCACTACCAAGCCATTGTTCATTACAATGTGCAGATACGGCGGGATTACAGAACCTTCTCTCACTGCCTGGGAAGGGCGGTAACGATCCCCTCCCAACGCCCAGGCAATAGAATCCAGCACAGAAGTCTTTCCCTGGTTGTTGTTCCCGCCGATAATCGTCAGGCCATTCTCCGCCGGTTCCAGCTTAACCGCCTTGATCCGCTTGACGTTTTCGATCTCCAAACGGTTGATTTTCATGCTCATCAGTTCTCCACCTCCCTCAAGATTATTTTCAAGATCTTCCGGTTAATTTCATTTGCCAGCAGACGTACCAGATCCCGCTTCTCCTTCGGGGATTCCCCTAGATTGGAAACCTCATGGACTACGGCATCAGCAACCGATACCACAAAATCTTCTGCTGTTAATCCGCTGCCCATGGCTGATGATTGTAAGCCAATCTTGTCATCCTTGTCCTTGATCCCGATCGCTACAATCGCGTCACATTCTTCAATCTCTATCTCGCGATACTTTCCGCAAACAGTTCCCCAGATTCTTCCTTTTACCATTGACTTATCCTCCTTAATTCGCTTAAAATAAAAATGGTTATTTACTCATGGCCCTGACCGGTTGCCGCCGGCGGGCCTTTTTCATTGCTTGCATGGCCTGTCCACGGCCGTTGCCCCAGCCGTAGGGGTTTAAGCCCAGCTTCTTTCCGGCCCGCAGGGTGCCGTTTTTCCGCCTGCTCATGGTGTCACCTCCTATACGTGAATCAAAACTTCTTCCGGACGAAGAATTACCCTCTTGACTGACATGTCATCCAGCCGGTCTTCATCCGTCATGAGGCTCCCATAATCCTTGCAAAGCATTTTTCCTCTCCGGATGATCTTAGTAACGATGTTATGACCTGTCTCCGGATTAATGCTTCCCATCGGCACATCCTCCAAAAATACTTCCCATACCGTCTTACTGCCATCGTAGGTTTTGACTTTTTCCCAGTCTCTTCTCATTGATTTCTCCTTCCTTACAATACGGTCCCCGGAGGAACCAGTTCAAACTCCTCCAGAAGTGCCTTGAATTCTTCTCGCGTGATCAGGTCTGCGTAAAACGCGAAGCTTATCGCGCCAAAGGCCCATTCCCTTCCCTTGTCGGATCCCTCGTGCCTTTTTATGACACCCTGACAATGCTCTCTCAGCTTCTCAGTCATCTTCTTTTTCATGCCGTCCTCCTCAGATTGCTCCCTGGGCCAGCACATAGCCCAGGGCCACAGCCAGTACCAAAATGATCACAAGCATCGCCCGGCACCACCCGCGGGCCTCGTCCCGCTGAGCCAGTGCGTCGTCCCGCTCAGCGCGGAGCCGGCTCATGTGATTGTCCATTTGGGTCCACTCCTGCTGGATCACGGACAGGCCTGACAATTCTGTTCTCGCCATTCGGATCACCTCTTCTCATAAAATTAAGATTTCGGTTTTTTCTTTTTGCCAGCACTCTCAAGCAAGCAGCTGTGTATCTTTCCTGATAGCCAGGAGTAAATATGACAGATACCTTAATGTCTTCCGATTTAATCATCCGTATCCTCCTTTTTTTCCTGTTCCGGTGTGATCTTTTTCAGATCCACCATTGCCTTGGCATATCCCAGCAGCTCGCCCTTTTTAATATCCGGCATATCCGGCAGGGCTTTCGCCATATTCTCCAGGATCTCTTTTTCTTTCTGGCTCACTTAACCACCTCCCCTCCTATCACCCACTGCTACTGTTTCACTTGCCTTTATTGTTTTTGCTCCTTATACTAGAAATAGGAGGTAGAACAATGATCGACAAACGGCATTATAAAATGATGAAAGCCATTCAAAATACAGAAATACTTTGCAAGGACATGGACGAAAAGCAGCGTTCCATGTGCTCGTATTTATATGAGCAAAAATATATACAACCAATAAAAAGCAATCATTATAACTACGAGGGAAAGCCCGATATTTTTGTCACATATCCAATTTCTTATGAAATAACCGAATCTGGAAAAGTCGCCATGTATGAGTTTGAAAAAGACAGAAATCGTTGGCGTATTCCATTGATTATTTCCATCTTCTCCGCTATTGGAGGATACCGAGAAGAACTGGCTTGCATAATAACAACAGTAGGCAAATTATTGAAACAATAAGTGGAAGCCGCGGATACCTTGCAAACATGGGAAGCCCGCTCCCATATGCCTTTAACTCCTTATGCAGTTTTCTCGCTTCTTTCCCATATTTCACAGTTTTGAGTTTGTCGCACAATTCAAAATAATGCGCGTCCAGTTTCTTTTCTGTTCTCATTTTCTCACCTCCTTTGTTTGCCTGGTTATACTTTATCATAACTCAGCAATATTGTCAACGCTTATTTTTAACTCAGTTAAGTTTTTTCTTGACAAACCGTATCAATTACCTTAATATTGAATTAGGAAGGAGGTGCAGGCCTTTGAAGGAAATGAATGAAAGAATAAGTACAATAATAGAAGCTTCAGGGATAAAAAAGACTGTATTTGCAGATCGATTAAATGTCTCTCAAGCTTTTGTATCTCAACTTTGCTCCGGAGTTAAGCAGCCCAGCGACCGAACAATCGCAGATATTTGCCGAGAATTTAACGTCAACGAAGATTGGCTCCGCACCGGAGAAGGTGAGATGTTTAAACCTTTAAGCCGCAGCGAAACCATAGCAAAATTTGCGGGAGAATTGATGAAAGATGAAGATGATTCTTTCCGCCGCCAGCTGGTTGAAGCACTGGCGCAGCTGGACGAAAAAGAATGGGAAGTGCTGGCTGGAATTGCAAAGAAGCTGACAAAAAAGGACTAGGCCGCAACCTAGTCCATCATTCCACAAATGAATTGATACAGAATTTTAAGCTGCTCTGTATTCATCCGTTCGATAAAAGAAATAATCAGCTTTTTGTAATCCACCTGGCACCTCTCCCCTTCTGCAAAAACACTTGAAATTCCTTATATTTACTATATAACGAACATATGTTCTAGTCAAGAGGAAATTATGGGCACAAAGATGTGTCTATACATGATTTGCACAAGGAGGAAAAGCTTAATGAATGCCAGAAACAAAGTAATTGCCGGGGATTATGAGGGACGTGGAATTATTGCCGTACTTGGGCAAGTGTCTATTGTAGTTGGTTTTGGGAAAAATTATTATCTCACAAAAGATGTTGTGGATTCCTATGAATTAATTACAGACGAACACAGGAAAAGCGCGGCCTCCGGAGTCGCTAGGGGGCTTGTTGGAGGGGCTTTACTTGGTCCTGTAGGAATGTTGGCCGGTGGATTATCTGCCAAGAATAAAGGAATATACCAAATGGCCATTCAATTTAAGGATGGAAAAAGGAGCCTTATTGAGATTGACGACAAAATATATAAGGCTATTATTAAAATATTATTTTAAGATAAATAGGCCCCCTGTGCCAACAGGGAGCCCTGGACCATGCCTCTAAAGATGGCACAGCACATTCCAAAAATATTGTACCATCTTTTAGGGGCAGGCGGCAAGTCGGAACAACCGTTCGACCGGCTGTTATTTTTGTACCTAAAAAGGAGGCTGGTGCAATGAATTTTGCAATTTATGGGAGGAAATCTGTCTATTCTGATCATTCTGATTCCGTAGATAATCAGTTCCGAATGTGTCAAGAATATATTGATTTTAGGTTTCCCAAAGAAGTAAAAAACGTAGAGCAATACTCAGACGAAGATCACACTGGAGCTAACACAGATCGGCCAGATCTTCAAAGGCTTCTCTCTGATATACGCGCCGGTGCTGTGGACGTATTGGTAGTATATCAACTGGATCGGCTTTCCAGGAACGTCCGGGATTTTTCCAATATCTATTCTCTTCTCGAAGAAAAACACGTCATGTTTGTTTCCATCAAAGAGAATATTGACACTGCTACTCCCATTGGAAAAGCCATGATGTATGTTACTGTGGTATTTGCGCAGATGGAACGCGAAACCACCGCAGCACGCGTGACCGACAATATGCGAGGTTTGGCAAAGAAAGGATACTGGACTGGCGGGAACCCTCCCATAGGATACCGCCGAGAAAGAATTACTGTGGATGGGAAAAAACACGTTATGATTGTACCAGATCCAGAAGGAGTAGAGTATGTAACAAAACTTTTTGATTTATTTCTTGATAGTAAGCGTTCCCTTCAGGGCATGGAAACATATTTTCGAAAAGAAGGGATTCGTACGTTGTCTGGGGCTTTTTTCTCCACTACGCAGATCCACCAGATCCTTACCGGACCGTTTTATGTAGAGGCCACCCCGGAGGTATATGACTATTTTGAAAATAAGGGCTGCCAGATGGCTACCCCAAGAGAGGAATGGGACGGAAAACACGGAGTAATGGTATATGGGAGAACGACACAGCCCAAATCTGGAAAGCATCAAAAACAACCACCGGAAAAGTGGATAGTATGTGTAGGAATACATGAACCATTTTTACCGGCAGAAAAATGGTTGGCTGTTCAGAGTCAAATGGGGAAAAATAAAATTGATAAGACCATGAAGTATGATGTACCTCTGCTAAAAGGAGTGTTGCGATGTTCCTGCGGATCTGCTATGCTGGTTTCCCGGAAAAAGAAAACTGACGGCGTATCGTCGTGGTACTACTGTCTTAAGCGAATGAGGCAGGGTAAAGAAGTGTGTGGACGTTCGCAAATTAAAACAGATTTGTTAGATGAGAAGGTGCTGGGGATTTTTCGGGAGATAGAGGCAGATCCAACTCAGATCCGCAAATATATCAAAATCAGCGCCGCCGCACCGCAGGATGTAAAAGCAATCGCGGCAAAAATAAAAGCGGTAGAGGAACGTATCTCCCGTCTCACAGTGTCTCTTTCCCTAGCCCAAAATGGAGCGGCTGCAAAATATATAGTTGCAGAAATGGAGCGGCTGGATTTGGAATTGCAGGCTCTAAAACGAGAAAGAAATATGGCTCTGTCCGCAGGAAGAGAACGCCATGATGCAGAAAAGGATGTAAAGGAAACAATCGTAGAAATTTCGCGGTTGATAAAGGGGTTGAAAGATTTTAGCGCTACAGAAAAGAACGAAATTGTAAAAGACGTTGTGAAGGAGTGCGTCTGGGACGGGGTAGAGCTTAAAATTACGCTTTAAAACTCACTTTTTTATTTTGCGGCCATCTGACATCATTATAAAAAAGTGAATATTAAAACAAAGAAGCGGCAGAGGTTATCCCCTGCCGCTTCATTATTTTATTCCACATACCAAATTTCCTGCGCACCATAGTCTGTCGTGTGCCAGCACGCGCCCTCCAGCTCTCCCCCGGCAGTGTTGTCCAAAAAATACCACTGACCGCCGCCGTCATCCGGATCACACAGTTTGCGGCTGCTGTCCCAGCGGTGCCAACCGGTCACCATCTGTCCTGCCTGGTTGAACAGATACCAATGGTGATTGATCAGTTCCCATTTGTTTGCGGGATAGGATCCGTCCGCGTACTGATACCAGTATCCGGAAGCTCCTTTTCTCCATCCGGCCGGCTCCGAATAATCAATGTAGCAGAATCCCTTTACGCTGGAATCGCTCCACGGGCGTTTCTTGATCTTGACCTGTCCGCCGTTCCTGTCTGCCAGGTTGCTGGACGTGTTTCCCTCCAAGCAGTCCCACCATTTCTGACCACCTTCGGAATAGATCCGGACCACCCGCCCGGCGTGGGAAAAGTTGAAAATCCCCACCGCGCCAAGCTCCGGTGTCATACCAACCCTCCCCGCGCGCTTAAAAGCATTGTATGTGGCAAAGCAGTTATAGCCGATATAGTTATCATGGCTCATGTTCCAGTGTCTGAGAGCTTCTTCCACTCCGTATTCCATTAGATCGAGCCAGAACTGGAACGTGCAGCACCATGGCTGCCCCTGGCATCCATTCAAGCCGGCGCCGCTAACATCCCTCGAATACTTCGTGTAATTATTGTCTCCCCGATTGTCCATTTTGGAATCCAGGCCGAACGCCGATGCCTTCTCAACGTACCCTTCCTCTGCTTTTCCGCGGTCAATTAGTCCTTTCAGTGTTCCCAAGCGATCACCTCCAAATAAAAAAAATAAGGCCCCAGGATCTCTCCCGGGGCCAGAGTTGCGATATCGCAACAGATCAGAGTCCGGCTCCCGGGCCGGTCACCGCGTCCTTGCCGATCTGCACGCCGGGGCCATTCTCAGCGTCTTCTTTCTGCACTGTATCATCGTTTCCAGGCGCATTGCTGTCCACCAGATCCACGCCGGGACCGGACATAACCGGATGCTCGCACGCAGTGTCGGGGTGTGCGTGGATACTCTCGTTCTGACGGCATTCTTCGGCCGTGTGGGGCGCCTGCATTTCATGTTTTCCAGTGTTTGCTTTGATCATAGTTCTTTTTCTCCT
>ERZ1090864.164-NODE-164-length-35676-cov-16.157042_pt1 | contig 35676 bp, 33 predicted proteins | sample MGYA00478479_ERZ1090864 | MGnify/ENA primary metagenome ERZ1090864 (study PRJEB33644, sample SAMEA5815743) | chicken gut metagenome | biome: Chicken; feature: Gastrointestinal Tract; material: Caecum | place: Ireland | collected 2019-01-01 | study: A study of the...
TCAATGAAGCAAAAGGAAAGAAGTTTTATCAGTATACTGCGCTTGATGAATACTCTCGCTGGCGTTATGTGGAAGCCTTTGAGGAACACAGCACCTATTCTTCCGCACGTTTCCTTGAGCATCTGATCCGGCGTTTCCCTATGCCCATTGAATGTGTCCAGACTGACAACGGTATGGAATTCACAAAGCGGTTTTCCACTTCCGGCAAGGAGACATTGACCTTATTCCAGCGGGTCTTAAAAGAGCATGGCATCCGCCATAAACTGATCCGCCCATTTACGCCCAGGCATAATGGAAAAGTGGAACGCAGCCATCGCAAAGATAATGAACGGTTTTATGCTTCTCATACTTTTTATTCCTTTGAGGACTTTTCGCGACAGCTCCAGGTCTATAACCGCAGGGACTATAACCTGTTTCCTATGAGACCTTTGGGCTGGAAAGCTCCACAGACTGTCTTGAAGGAATTTATTCAGCAGGTGTAACATATGTTTGACAAACCTACAATTTACTGATTCGCCCGATGCCTGATCTACTTATTCACCTGATGCCTGCGGAAGAAACTGTACGCCAGCCCGGACAAAAGCACAGCGCACACTCCATTAACGATCATTGCAGCGGCAGGCCATGTCACAGTCATCTCTCCGATGCTGTAAACCATGTACGACCCGAACCCGAAGTCCGCGATCTTCTCCGGCAGAAGCCCGAGGAAATGCTTCCACAGATAACCGCCCCGGTTCATTGACAGGAACAGCGGCATGCACAGGAACAAAAAGGAAGAGATCATCACGCCGTACGGATTTTTCATAATGGACGACAAGAGCAGGACCACTCCGACAAGCCCCAGAGTCAGGACATAACCCATGACAAAGACCAGCCCGCAAGCCTGTAGGGACGTCAGATTATAACCGATAGAAATATTCTCACAAAGCGCCTGGACCGGAAGATTCCATCCGTCCGTACCCATCACAGCCAGATAAATACCGGCAAACAGCCCCATGCCTCCCCAGTACACCACCGTGGAAAACAGGAAGGAGGACGTAAGCTTCGCCAGGATCAGCCTGCTCTTCCCATAGCGCATACTGAGCAGAAGGGAATCGCATTTGGACTGATACTCTCCCGCAAATACAGGGGCGGTCCCGATACAGATCACCAGCATGACTAATATGACCAGAGAAGTGCTGTTGACAATCTCCCACCACGGCCTGTTATACCCATATGACGCTTCTCCCACAGCGTCATCCTCTGCATTCCACCAGTCCGCCTCTGCCGCTATGATCTCGCCCCAGTTCACCGCATCTTCCAGATTCTCCCACACCCGCTCCTTCCTCGCCTCGTAGAAATCTTTTCCCCGGCTCTGCAAGAGCACGTCTCTAATGGAGTCGTTCCTCTGTTCCGGATAGCTGCGGTACGCATCAGTGATCAGATGCAGGACCGGCTGATGGGGAAGGTACCATTTCACATACATTTCCTCAGAGAGATACATAAGCTCCCTGTCATCCGAGGAAGCCACCAGATCCTGTGTATAGCCCAGGTATTCATCTACCAGTGCGTCTACGGTCTCCTGATCCAATGTCACTTCCTTCCGGCTTTCCTTCTGGACCCGTACTGCCTCCAGTCCGGTCACGGTCTGTCCGTCTGCGTCTGTCGCAGAGATCAGCCGGATATTTGACCATACACTGAAGGCCAGAAACAGGGCGCACCCGAGCACTGCGAACTGTGTGAGGCGGCTGCCCCAGATCCGTTTCCACTCATACCATATCATTCTTCTCATAAACGCCTCCTCCTTTCCTTCCGCTGCTCCGGCATCGTATTCCCGATCTCGTCTGAAAAGCATTTCAGATAGAGATCCTCCAGAGTTGGCTCTGTCTGTTCCGCATCCGCGCAGGGACGATCCGGGCTGATCACTCTTGCCTCCACCATATCTCCCAGATTTCTGGAATTGGCGACTGTATGGCTGTTCTCAAAGGACATCCACTCCCGTGCTGGCACCCGGCAGGACCAGACCATGCCCTCTGCCTCAGCGGTCAGCTCTTCTGTCGTCCCCTGGAGAATGAAGCGTCCTTTCTTCATGATGATCACCTGGTCGGAAATATACTCAATATCCGATACGATATGCGTGGAGATAATAATGATCTTATCCTGCGCCATCTCTGCGATCACATTTCGGAAATACGCCCGTTCCTTCGGATCAAGTCCGGCGGTGGGCTCATCCATGATCAGGAGCTTCGGGTCGTTCAGCAGCGCTTGCGCGATCCCAAGCCTGCGCTTCATCCCGCCGGAAAAGGTGCGGATCTTCCGCTTCATATCCCCCTCCAGGCTGACAAGCTTCATCAGCTCTCTTGTCCGTCGCCTTGCATACCGGGGATCCAGCCCTTTGACAGAAGCGATGTAGAGCATGAAATCCTCCGCCGTAAATCCGGGCGTGTACCCGAACTCCTGGGGCAGATATCCCAGAAGATCCCGGAACTCCTCCCCCATTTCTGTATTATTCTTACCGTTTACCTTTACCTCCCCGGATGTGGGAGCGACGATCCCACAGATCATCTGCATCAATGTTGTCTTCCCCGCGCCGTTCGCGCCGAGGAAGCCGTAGATTCCCTCCGTCAGTTCAGCGTTTACATTCTCCACCGCGATCCGGTTCCTGAATTGTTTAGACAATCGTTCCAATGTTAATCTCATCCACATTTCCTCCCATACGTTTTATCAGCTCCACTGTCCGCCAGACCGCTCCGACCAGCGCTGCCGCCCCGGCAAGCAGCCATACAGAAGCTGTATCCGCATCATAGATCTGCCATCCCATGGACTGTATCACCAGGATTCCCCCGGCCAACAGTACTGCCCATGCCCCGCAGTAGAAGACCGCGTTTTCTTCTCTGATTTTTGGGAAGATCAGCATACAGCCCATACACATCATCAGATAGGGGACCGTACTATACAGAAGCACCTGCCATGCGGCCCCTGTGCCGGAGACAGCCATCCCCGCAGACGCGGTCCCGATCACCAGGACATCGATCATCCCGAATAAAGTCAGGCGTGACAGAAATACATGGCGGAGAGAATATTTTGCTGTCATCTGGATCTCTATGATCCCGGGCTGGAAGAATCCCCACAGATCATTTGCATTGATCAGGCACAAGAGCGGCCCGGCAAGGGAGACAAACGTCCAGATCCATGTTTCCGACCATATGAGACTCTTCGGCAGATATACCGACATAAGCAGTGCCATACCCACTTTCAGGAGCCATGTATGGGGACGGACGAAGCGGCACTGATCAAAAAAGAACTGCCCGGCAGTCATTCTTACTGCACTCATGTGACTGCTGAACCCGCCTGCTGTGCCGTATGCTTTTTCTATGGTCTTTTCCAGCGCCTTTTCGCTGTAAGCAGGAACTGTATATTGCTCCAGTTTTTGTTTCAGTTTTCTGTCCATCATTTTCCGCCTCCTTTTATGTAACGGTTCAGTCTTTTCCCGGCGAAGCACAATTTTTAAAAATTATGAAATCGTACAGTTTTAATTTGATTTATTGAAATTTAAGCGGTATAAACACCTTTCACTCTGCCGGAATGCTGAACTTTTACCCTTTTTCAAACCTGCGCCGCAGCTCCTTTTCCGCCGTTTTCAGCCGATAGCGCACTGTGGACGCCGGCATGTTCATCACACCCGCGATATCTTTGACCTTCAACTCCTGATAAAACCGCAGGATCACGATTTCTCTGTCCGGGGAGTCCAGAGCGGCAAGAGCTTCTCGGATCTCGACCCGCTCTGCGGCATATTCTACGTCCGGATCTGGAATGGGATTCCTTTCTGCGCTAAGATCCTTCTCCATGGGGATTTCCTTTGGTTTCCTGTAATGATCCCGGATCGCATTTCCCGCGATCACATACAGATAATTTTTTATTTTCCCATACTCCCGGTAGCGCTCCGCGGTCCTTAAAAATTTGAGGAATGTCTCCTGGGTGAGGTCCTCGGCAGTCTCCCGGTGTCCAAGGTGCCGGAAACAGTAAGCGTAAATATCCGCATAATTCTCCCGGATAAGCCTGTCCGCATATTCTTTGTCATAAATGATCCGGTCCAATGGTCTGTAAAGAAACACGCGCGATTCCTTTCTGTAAAAACAGGTTGATAAAAATGATCTGAAAGCTTTCTGTAAAATATAACGGATAGAAGAAAGAAAAAAACAAAATAATTGAAAATTATCGAAAAAATCCTGCGCCCAGAGCCAGGATAAAACACGCTAAAAAACGGCGGGCGCTAACGCCCGCCGCATAGGCAAAAATTTCCGCAAAGAGATCATTTTGCCGGACAATTTCCTGCTTTTATCCTATTTTTATTTTTCTCTCCGACTCGCGCGGCGATCACTACGATCAGGCTGACCACCAGCAGAAAATAGAAATTGATTCCACGGCTGACAAGCATGGATGGGATCAGATACACCCCGGTGAATACATGAGTGAACACTGCCTGGTACATCAATTCCGTGATCCCCTGCGCGCCGGGAAGCGGGAGCATGTCTACCGCGATATACACGACAGCCTGGAGCAGGATCACCCGCATGGCTGAGGTCCCCTCCAGCCCGAATCCCAGATAAACCATATAAGTCAGGACAAACACACTGCACCGCTGAAGGAAGGTTACAAAGATAATAAACGCCAGCTTCCCCTTATGCGCTTTCAGCCACGTCACCGCATTCTGATAGCTGTCAATGAATGCCTGTATCTTTTCTTCCCTCCGATCGGAAGGCTTCCATATCTTCATGCGGATGAGCAGCCCTTCAAAAAGCAGGGCCGTCTTCAGGATCACTTTCGGGAAGAGCATCACTCCGAGGATCACAATGACAAGGATCACATTCAACGACAATCCCAGAAGATAGAGCGGAAAATATTTCCCCATCTCTTCCGTAAGCGGATGGAACCATAACAGCAGGATCCCAAAACCCAAAACGACCAGGACAAACTTATATGCCACCGCTACAGTCATTAGCACCACCGTGCTGTCAGATCCCCTGTTTCCATCCTTGTTCATATAGTAAAGCTGTACCGGCTGGCCTCCGGAAGCGGACGGCGTAATGCCGGAGTAAAAAAATCCGATAAAAGAATATTGGATGCACCGGAACAGGGAACTGCCCTTTCCCCCGCTCTTATGCGCTTTCATAGAACGCAGAAGATACCAGATCATGTAGCCTTCCGCACACACGAAAAACATGGCAAGACCAACAGCAGGGATGAGGTACAGCGGTGACATCTCTGCCACTGCATGAGCAATGTCTGACAGATTGCGCCCGCTGAATAGGGCATAGAAGGTCATCAGCATGATCACGAGAAATAGCGCGATCTGGAGTGCTCGTTTCTTAGCGCTCATAATCTGTCCCCCGCTTCCTCAGATTTCGTATATATCTATATCCCAGCTTCATGTATGCCGTGCCTGCAAATGCCGGTCGCGCCAAAAGAAATGCCGGAACTCTTTTAAGCTCAGGAGCTTTACTCACTGAGTCTGTCAGTTCCCGGAGACTCCCCTCAAATATTTTCTGCTTATCCTCATATTCAAAGAAATCCTTTGGCGTCACAAGAGAAAAATGCTTCTCCCACTTACAAACGCCCGCCTCTTCCAGGAGTTTTGCGATATAGGAAGAGCATGTATAATGATTTTTCTGATAGAACGGTTTGTTCATCAAGATGAACGGCAGTCCGAGCACAGCATAATGATAGCTGAAACGTCCCTTCATCGCCTCTTTCAGTTCTCGTTCTATAAAGTCTTTCTGCTCTGCCGAGCACTCTATGCTGCACACCATGTAATCCGCATCCGGAAATGCCCGCAGGATCTTTCTTTTATCTTCTTTTTCAAATCCCGCGAGCAGAGGAATGGACGGATGTCTTCTTCCGATGCTGTACGCTTCTTCAAGATATGGATCGAGCCCCAGTACAACGTGGATATATTTCTGTTTGATCGTTCTTCGGATAAGCCCCGCGAAAAATCCCGGTGTATCGACAAACCCAATGTATATCTGTGCCATAAGTATGTAGCCTCCCTCTTCTGTCGTCTGCAGGTTCCTGTATCTGCCGGATCCTGCTGTCTGCTATATACGCCTTCTACTGGAACTGGTAGATCTTCCTTGCAAACCGGTATCCTCCTACAGTCAGCTTCCCGCCCAGTTTCCCCGGCAGATAGGTCAAACCGCTCAGCGTCGAATAACGGAGCCGGTAATAAAGCGCGGAATTATACGCTTTGATGCTGTCCCACATCTCTCTCCTCTTCCGCTCTGCCTCTGTCGTCTTGATCAGGAGCAGATGGATAGAAGATATGGACAGCATGATAGAAATGTTCCTTGTCATATAGGATGCCAGTTTCGGATACTTTTCCTTCACTGCATGCAGATCCACACTTTTTGCCACCAGCTCTGTCACACGGATCTGCTGATCGATCCTCTTCATGAGCACTTTTTCATTGACCGACTGATCTTCCCGCCCAAGATAATAGTGGTACAGGTCAAGATCCATATAATAGATGCTCTCCACATATGGAAGAGGCTGATAGGAAAACAGATTGTCAACATAAAACGTATGCTCCGGCAGCTTCACTCCGGATCGTCTCAGCACTTCCGTGCGGAACATAAGTGAATGCATGATCAGATACTGGGACGGCTTAAAACGTCCGATCTCATTCCATGTACATACCTTTTCTTTCGGAAAGATATTTCTGTAATCCATCACCCGGCTCGTTCCTTCATCCAGATGATCGTACACATAGTTGCACACAATAAGATCCGGAAGTTCGCGGTCAGGACTCTGAGCCTCTTTCGTAGAAAAACCTTTTATCCCCTGCAGAAGTTTCAGATAAGCCTCCTTGTCAAGCCAGTCATCAGAATCCACCACTTTATAATAAATCCCGCGAGCCAGCTCCAGTCCTTTGTTCACTCCGGACCCATGTCCGCCGTTTTCCTTGTGTACCGCACGGACAATATCAGGATATCTCAACTGATATTCATCCGCGATCTCAGCCGTCCCATCCGTGGATCCGTCGTTGACCAGGATGATCTCCACGTCCCTGCCGCCTGCGAGCAGAGAATCCACGCACCGCCTCATATAACTTTCTGAATTATAGCATGGTACGGCAAATGTAATATACTTCATATTCAATGTCTCCTTAATATCATAACCTGTAGTGTCTTTCAGGCACCCTTCATCTTTCACAGTCCTATTGTAAAAAAGTGTTCTTAAGATAACCGGAAAGTAATTCTTAAGATTTTGGAAAGATTTGTGAAACGATATAAAAAGAAAGTATCATTTGTTAAATCTCAGCAACGCCCTGTCCGCTGCGGACCAGAGCCCCGATATCACAAACATCACAGCGCCGATGGGCACAATTATCATCACAAGAAGCGCAAGAAGGATCCAGCTGAGCGCCCTGCACATCCGTCTGCCTTTTTTCTTCTCCATTTTTTCCCTCCTGTCAGTGAATCTCTGTTTCCTGTCATTATATCCATGATAACAGAATGCGGAGGTATACTTCCATTCAGAGAGCTTACAATTCTCCTGATCCGGCTTACACTTTTGTAAGATGTATAAAATCTTTTTTAAATTTTAAGCAGATGACTTGTGAAAGGAACAAAAAAATTATAACATAAAAGAAACTTTTAAGGAAGTAGGGAAGTCCATGAAACGCGAAAAGGATTTTTCAGATATATTGGATGATGATTTTGAAGTGACTTACGAGGACGGATGGGAAGATGTCTATGAAGATCAAATATATGACAAATACCATGACAGATACAGTGAAGAGTCCCATTCTCCGCGCCGGAGAAACAGAAGGGGCGTCCCCCTCGCCGCTCCCATCCGAAAGGGCGGGCGCGTCCTCTCCCATGCCGCGTCGGCTCTGATCCGCTCTCTTACCGCTGGCCTCATACTGGCAACGGCGGTTTATGTCACATATACGTTCTGGCGGGCAAGCGCGCCATATGGAGATATCGCAGAAGCTGTCCGGACGCGTAATATCTCCATGGCGCTGGCAGCGTATATATGCGTCGCTGTGATCTTTCTTCTCTCTGAATTTATCGCTCTGCTCTGGTCAATGACAAGAGTTCGGGTGAGGGATGGTAACGGCTGGTGGAAAGAAGACTCCAGGCGGGGACTCTTTTCTTTCGTCCTTGTATTTGCATCCTCCTATCTGGCGTTCCTCCTGTACCGGTTCCTTCCCGGATCGCCGGAGGTCCTGTTCGGGCTCAAGGGCGCTCTGGAGGTGTATGGTTCCATGCACAACGTCCTCTTCGGACTGTGTGCCGCCGGAGTAGTGTCCTGCCTTGTCCGGAAATATTTCTCGCACTGATGTATCGATGTCATCTCATCTGTCTATGCACGTTTCGGCAACATACAGTATCTTACAGATTCTTTAAGGACTCTCAATGCGTATCTTCACCAGCTGGTCCGCATGCCTGCGAAGGCTGCCGCGGTAGTTCATTCCGCGGTATCTGCGGATCTGCTGCTGTGTTCTTCCCATCTGCTCCGCCACTTGCTTGGGTGAGGCTCCGTAGGAAAACAGATTAAAAGCACAGCAGTTCCGCACTGCCTCCGCGCTGTGATCGTTGATCCCTGCCTTCCGGCAGTATTTTTTCATCATCCGGCTGATATACATTGTATTAAGGCGCCTGCCGCTCCTGTTATAAAAAAGGCTGGGATGGTTTTCTCTCTGATCCATATATCTCATCAGTATCTCCCACGCATCCGGTGGGATATAGACCGGTTCTTCCCTGCCTGACACAAGGACGTATCCCTCATCACCGTACATAACAAGATCTTCAGGGCCATCCATCCCTGCGATCTCCATAGAGGACAGTCCGGCGCGGTACATAAGCACCAATATCGTGTATGACATCAGATCTTCTGAAGCCGCCTCCAGGAGCGCATCCATTTCATCCACCGGAACACATCTTGCCAGGTTCCTTTCCTTTTCCATGCTTTTCAGATACGAATAGAAATAGTCCGTATACTCTGCTCCGTCATTCCATTCATCCGCCGCAAACCGCAAAAAAGAATGAAGCTCCCGAAACTTTTTCGTCACAGTCAAAGGGCTTATGCGCCCCTCCTCTACCTTCTTTCTCATGAATGCATAATAGCGCTCCACATCTACCAGCGCTGTATCTTCCAGTTTTTTTCCGCAGAAACGGCAGAACTCCGTGATATCTGACCAATATGACGCTTCTGTTGTGGCACTCTTAAAACGTTTTTTGAACGTTTCCCATAATCTGCTATTGACAAATTCCTGTTGAACGTTTTGGCTCATCCGGCTGGCCTCCCCTGCCTTGTATGTATTTTTTTAATGTTATTAGTATTATTCATACTATAACATTTAGTTTTATATTTTGCAATTAAAACATAAAAAACCTGCCTGTAACTCGCTTCGGTCTCATCTTTCGATCCATTTATGAATTACAGGCAGGTATTCTCCCTGATACGGAGTATTACTCGTCAAATTCAAGAACTGCTATTTGGAACTGCGGTGTCTCTTTTAATTCCTTGACAACGCCTCTCCGTGATTTAAGGCGCTCCGCGTATTTAAAATTCGCGCTCATTCCCAGAGCATGCTCGATCATGTAATAGTAAGATGAAGGGAGAACTCCCTCTGTCACATTAACTTCCATGCCGGGCCTGAGCGCCTCTGTGTTCTCAATCGTAAACTCCATTTCTCTCATGCCGTTTCATCTCCTGCCGCATCATATAGCTTTTTAACTGATATCCAGCTCCGGCGGTTCATCCAGATGCTCGGATACATATTTTCCGTTTTTCTTCCTCTGACGCACACACTCTGTCAGCAGATATTCGATCTGTCCGTTGACTGAGCGGAAGTCGTCCTCTGCCCAGGCTGCTATGGCATCGTACAGCTTCGCTGAGAGTCTGAGAGGGATCTGTTTCTTTTTATTGTCTGCCATGCTTCTGATCTTCTTTCATCCGGACCGATCAGTACAGACTGCCTGAATTTACGATCGGCTGGGCATCCCTGTTGCCGCAGAGCACGACAAGCAGATTGGATACCATTGCAGCCTTTCTCTCTTCATCCAGTTCCACCACGCCGTTTTGATTCAGCCTGTCAAGAGCCATCTCCACCATGCCGACAGCGCCATCCACGATCATCTTTCTTGCGTCAACAATGGCGGATGCCTGCTGCCTCTGGAGCATCACTGCAGCGATTTCCGGAGCATAGGCAAGATAAGTGATCCTTGCCTCGATGATCTCCAGACCAGCTTCTTCTACCCTGCTCTGGATCTCATCCCGGATCCTGGCTGCCACGACCTCGCTGGAGCCTCTCAGGCTTCCCTCATCCGCAATACCGTCGCCTGTAGTATCCACATTCGGGGCTACATCATACGGATAAATGCGCACGATATTCCGAAGCGCTGTATCACACTGGAGGGAAAGATATTCCTTATAATTGTCCACATGGAACACTGCTTTCGCAGTATCAACCACACGCCACATAACAGCGATCCCGATCTCGACCGGGTTGCCGAGACAGTCGTTGATCTTCTGCCGGTTGTTGTTCAGGGTCATGATCTTAAGCGAGATCTTTTTCCCTGCCAGGTCCACTTCCGCCTTCCCCGCGTTCAAAGCAAAAGACATGGACGTCTTTACAGTTTTATTATCTACATCCCCGCTCTGATTCAGATGGGTGTCAGCCGCCGGGTTTACACTGGTGCAGAACGGATTCACATAATAAAACCCGTCTCCTTTCAGTGTACCCACATATTTGCCGAACAAGGTAAGCACAAGAGCTTCCTGGGGCTTCAATACCTTAAGCCCGCAGTAGGGGAACCACCCAATACACAGCCAGATAATACTGACCACAAGCAGAGCCGCGCTTCCTCCCCGGCTGACCGACATTCCTCCGAAGACGCATCCTGCGGCAGCCGCCAGATAGAGAGCTGTCGTCAGGAGCAACACGGGCATACCATGCTTTTTGTTTGTCAAAACTTTTTCTTCCATGACAGTTTCCTCCTTAACGATAAAATATCTATTCGATATCTTTATGATATCATTTTATGTTTCATCTGTAAAGAGGAATCTGTGACATTCTTCTAAAACAGTTCTGCTTATCGGATAAAATTCGTCCGGCATGGCTCCTCTTTCTCCGGCAGTCCATACTCCTTTTTGCCGAGCGCGATGCTCTTCATCAGAAATGTCATGTTCCTCGCAAGAGTGCGCATTGTCTGCAGCCCCTCTCTATCCTGCTCTGCCTCTCCGGGAGTTCTGCCGTGGATGCTGTTCCAGTACTGTCCGGACGCCACCGGCATTCCGCTGATCGTAAAATATTTATTCAATTCATCAAATGTCGCCGAAAGCCCTCCTCTCCGACCTGCCACCACGCTTGCCCCGGTCTTCATGGTCTTGTCAAAGGGCGTGCTGTAAAACAGACGGTCCAAAAACGCCACCAGAGTCGCATTGGCAGACGCATAGTACACCGGACTTGCCACTACAAGACCGTCGCACTCCTCAAACTTGGGAGCAGCCTCATTTACCGCATCGCTGAAAATACATTTTCCGTTCTTTACACAGGAGCCGCAGGCAATACATCCCCTTACCGCCTGGTTCCCGATATGAAAGATTTCTGTCTCGATCCCCTCCTGCTCAAATACTTTCTCCATCTCATGCAGGGCAATATATGTATTCCCCTTTGCATGAGGGCTTCCATTGATCATCAAGACTTTCATGTTTCACTACCTCCTGTCTCACAGATATACCCTAAAAATGGGTACCCTGTTCATTTTAGAACTATTGGCCGGGAATGTCAATTTCCTTAAAAACACCCTCCACCCAGAACTCGCTGTCCGTGGTGCCCGCGTTAAGTTCGCCTCCCATTTTCACAGCCAGCTCTCTCGCAATGGAGAGGCCAAGACCGCTGGAGGTCCTGCTCCTTGCCGCGTCAGATTTATAAAACCGTTCAAACACTCTGGACACATCGATCTTTTCAGGATGTTCCACCTGATTGCTGATCCTCAGCCGGATCACTCCTTCAGATGAAACCAGCCGGATCTGTATCCTGTTCTGTCCGTGGTAAAGACTGTTTTTGATCACATTCTGGAGCAGTCGCTTCACACCCTGTTCATTTCCGATGAAATACAGTCTTTCATGAGGAATGAGGATTTCCGGGGTTATCCCTTTCTTTTCCCACTCATCATAATATGAAAATACCGTACCCTTTAGAAGCTGATTCATACAGCACCGTGATAGTTCAATATGGTAACTGTCATTTTTCAATATGGTAACTGTCATTTTTCAATTTCGTGAACAGGAACAACTCCTCCAGCATGTCTTTCAGACTTCCGATCCGCTCCTCAATGACGCTGATATATCGCTCCTGTTCCTGAGGATCATTACTCGTCTCCAGAAGCTGGAAGTAGCCGTCCAGGGATGTGAGCGGCGTGCGGATATCATGGGACAAGCTGGTGTAGATGTCTGAGATCATCTTTTCTTTTTCCTGATATCTGCCCTTTTACATCTCTCCTCCTGAACACACCGCAGGTCAGCGCTGCTGCGAGTGTCCCGAACACTACCGCTGTCCCGACGGCAAGCAGACTTTCCTTCACGCCTGCCTCCATGGGAAACAGAGCAATCTTGCCTGTCACCGTATGCTCGATCAGGTGGAAACCATCCGCTCCCAGCTTTTCCAGCACTTTATCAATGGCGCTGTAAATAATGACCAACAAGTTCATGGTCAGGCAGACACAGAGTGTCATGCTGATAACATTGGACTTTAAGATCACGGCAAGCGCCATGCCGATCAGTACAAGCGCGTAGTGGAGCACGGTCTGTACGCCCATATACGTCCAGAACTGGGCGGCATCTCCCCAGAGCAGCTTTCCGAAAAAGAGCCTCTGGCAGATCATCTGAACGATCAGGTTCAGCGCCATAGTCAGAAACGTAAATACAAAGAGCGCCGCCGCTCTCGACAGGATCAGTCCTGACCGGTCCCGCACCTGGCCGCCGATGTTCTTGATGTAACCGCTGTTGATATCCGCGGCAGAGAACAGAACTGTAAAGATCAGCAGGAACAGCGCCACGAATTTCCCCTGGAGGTTGGCGTATATCTGATCGAACAATGTAATCTCTTCCCCGGGCTGTGTGGGAAGAACGATATCCATTCCCAGCGCGACAGAGTTCCCTTCTGTCTCTCCATCTCCGGTTTCCTGCGGCATCTCCTGAGTGTAGGATGATTCCTGTGATGCCTCCGGTTCATACTTTGACAGCTCCCATGACAGATAGGTACTGAAAAGTATGGCAGCGGCCAGTACGATCCATATGATATAGAGAGATTTCATGCGGAACATCCTGTACAGATCCATTTTTATCGGATTAAACATGGCTGGCACCTCCTGTCAGATTCAGAAAATAATTCTCAAGCTCCTGGCTGGTGATAGAGATCCCCCTCACAGGGATTTCCGCTTTTGCCAGCGCCATATTCAGAACATCACTCTCTTCCAGACGCTCAAAGACATGGATATGGTGTCTGTCCGTCACCTGATAGTTGGCGAATCCCATTTCATCCAGTATGGGCAGGGCAGCTTCCGGCCGGTCCAGCGTGATCTCAATCCGCTCGCTGCACCGCTTCATCAGCTCCTCTCTCGTCATCTCCTGCAGAAGGACACCATTGTGGATAATCCCATAATCCGTGGCAATCTTGGACAGCTCTTCCAGAATGTGGCTGGAAATGAGCACTGTCATGTTCCTCCCATCTCGCAGCGCCTGTATAGTGTCCCTGACTTCCGCGATGCCCTGAGGATCAAGTCCATTGATGGGTTCGTCCAGTACGAGAAGATCCGGTTCGCCCACAAGCGCAAGCCCGATCCCGAGACGCTGCTTCATGCCGAGGGAAAAATGCTTTGTCCGCTTCTTCCCCGCATCCTTCAGCCCGACTGTGTCCAGAATATCCTCGATATATCCGGGTGTCCTAATCCCGAAGAACCTGCACTTGATCTTCAGGTTTTCATAGGCCGTCATGTTCCCATACAGCCCGGGCGCTTCGATCAGGCATCCGATCCTGGATCGCACCTCCCGCAGATCTTTTCCCTGGCGCCCGAACCTGGATATCTCCCCTTCTGTGGGGCTGGCAAGACCGCTGATCATACGCAGGCAGGTCGTCTTTCCGGCTCCGTTTCTTCCGATGAACCTATAGATCGCCCCTTTCTTGATGTGAAGGTCCACATGGTCCACAGCCTTGTGCCTGCCGTACTGCTTTGTCAGACCATGTGTCTGTAATAAGATCTCACTCATCTTATCCGTCTCCTTTTCCCTTTTTACCGACAGCTCAGCCGGGAAATAGTTCCCGCTTCACTGCTGTACTGTTATCATAAAGGACACACCCTAATGAAACGCAAATAAAAAAGTAAAAAAAGAGTAAAGTTCACGGATGCAGCCGGTATCCGATGCCCCACACAATCTCAATATATTCCTCAGACGTGACAGCTTTTAGCTTCTTCCGGATATTACTGATATGAACATCCAGCGTCTTTGTCTCACCCATGTAGGGCTCCTCCCAGGCATACTCAAAGATATCCTCTTTGCTGAACACCTGTTTCGGGTTCCTCATCAGAAGCTCTAAAATGGCATATTCCTGTTTCGTCACTTTGGAAAGAGGGGTCCCTGATACCGCGACCTGCCTCGTTGTCCGGTCCAATACAAGATCATGGTATGTAAGCCGGTCTGAGCCCTGCTCATTGACCGTCCGCCTGAGCTGTACCTGCACTCTTGCCACCACCTCCGGTATCTCAAAAGGCTTTGTGATGTAGTCGTCTGCCCCGCCGGTGAGCACACTGACCTTAGCGAGCAGTTCCTCCCCTGTCATCCCCGGGAGCATCAGATCCAGCAGGATCAGGTCAAATTTGTTTTCCCCCATGCCCAGCAGCATCTTTGCCTCAGAGCCGGAATAAACCTGCACCGTACTGTATCCGGCTTTTGACAGCGCTGTATGCAATAACTCATTGATGTGTGCATCATCCTCTGCGATCAGGATTCTCCTCTTATCTTCCATCCGTTGTCTGTCTCCTCTGTATCTTATATATAAAACATGGTTTCTCCTCGCGCAGAGTATAGCATACTATGCTGTCCGGGGCAATGAAATAAGGCTTCCGACAACATTCACATTATCGAAAGCCTTTTGAGTATTCAATATCTATTTTACGCTGTTCCTTAGAACTTTCCTGCCTTAGCCGCTTCCTCGATGGAAACCGCAACCGCAACAGTCATACCTACCATCGGGTTGTTTCCTGCGCCGATCAGGCCCATCATCTCAACGTGAGCCGGTACGGAAGAAGAACCTGCGAACTGTGCGTCAGAGTGCATACGTCCCAGTGTGTCTGTCATACCGTAGGAAGCCGGTCCTGCCGCCATGTTGTCCGGGTGAAGGGTACGTCCTGTACCGCCGCCTGATGCAACAGAGAAGTATTTCTTTCCTGCCTCTACGCACTCTTTCTTGTATGTGCCTGCAACCGGATGCTGGAAACGTGTCGGGTTCGTGGAGTTGCCTGTGATGGAAACGTCAACGCCCTCTTTCCACATGATCGCAACACCTTCACGGACATCATTTGCGCCATAGCAGTTTACTTTGGAACGGAGTCCGTCAGAGTAAGCTGTGCGGGAAACTTCTTTCAGTTCTCCTGTATAGTAGTCATAATCTGTCTGAACATATGTAAATCCGTTAATCCTGGAGATGATCTTTGCAGCGTCTTTTCCAAGGCCGTTCAGGATAACGCGGAGAGGTTTCTGACGGACCTTGTTTGCCTTCTCTGCGATACCGATAGCGCCCTCTGCCGCCGCGAAAGACTCATGTCCTGCCAGGAAGCAGAAGCAGTCTGTGGACTCTTCCAGAAGCATCTTTCCGAGATTTCCGTGTCCGAGACCTACTTTACGCTGGTCAGCAACGGAGCCGGGGATACAGAATGCCTGAAGTCCCTCTCCGATGGCTGCAGCCGCGTCAGCCGCTCTTGTGCAGCCTTTCTTGATGGCGATCGCCGCTCCTGTGATGTAAGCCCAGCAAGCGTTCTCGAAGCAGATCGGCTGGATCCCTTTAATCTGATCGTAAACGTTCAGTCCGGCATCCTTTGTGATCTTCTCAGCTTCTTCCAGGGAAGCGATGCCATAGCTGTTTAAAACTTCATTGATTTTATCAATTCTTCTTTCATAAGATTCAAATAAAGCCATTTATATATCCTCCTGATTATTACCTTTCTCGAGATTTTCCTTAAAGTGCGATGAGCATCACTCTTTACGCGGATCGATGATCTTCACCGCGTCATCAACACGGCCATACTGTCCTTTTGCCTTCTCCCATGCATCGTTGGGTGTATCGCCTGCTTTGATGAAATCTGTGAATTTTCCAAGGCTTACGAACTGGTATCCGATGATCTCATTATTCTCATCAAGAGCGATACCTGTCACATAGCCCTCTGCCATCTCAAGGTAACGAGGACCTTTCGCCAATGTACCGTACATTGTACCAACCTGAGAGCGGAGTCCCTTTCCAAGGTCTTCCAGACCTGCGCCGATCGGAAGTCCGTCCTCTGAGAACGCACTCTGTGTCCTTCCGTATACGATCTGAAGGAAGAGCTCTCTCATTGCTGTATTGATCGCATCACAGACAAGGTCTGTGTTCAGTGCCTCTAAGATTGTTTTTCCCGGGAGGATCTCAGATGCCATAGCTGCAGAATGTGTCATTCCCGAACATCCGATAGTCTCTACCAGCGCTTCCTGGATGATTCCGTCTTTGACATTCAGCGTCAGTTTGCAGGTTCCCTGCTGAGGCGCGCACCAGCCTACGCCGTGTGTAAGACCGGAAATGTCTTTGATCTCCTTAGCCTTTACCCATTTCGCCTCTTCCGGGATCGGAGCCGGTCCGTGATTTGCGCCCTGAGCTACCGGACACATCATTTCTACTTCATGTGAATAAATCATGTTAAAACTCCTTTCAATATGTATGATTTTCTTCGCATATGGCACACAATTCCGCACAAAAACCGACAGTCCTGTCCCTGAACCGTTGAAAACACGGACTGTCTGCACGGCACAGATCCTCCGCCACCTGCCGCGGGAAATCTATCTGTCCCATATATGGATTATTTTCGCATAATTTACATTATTCGTCAATCATCAGTTTGTCTGTTTTTTATCAATTCATCTGTGATATCCTTTTTCTCTGCTGTCCGGCCTACATTCCGCCCTGTGTGAGCACCTGACGGTTCTTCCACACATAGTCAAACAGAGAGATAACGGTCAGCGCGACAGCGATCCAGACCAGTACCGTGCCGATCAGGTCAAACACTCCTCCAAGATCCGAGATAAGCACGATGATCATGGCCATCTGGAACACGGTCTTGAACTTGCCCCAGTAGCTCGCCGCGATCACAATGCCCGCGTCCGACGCCACGAGGCGGAATCCGCTGATAATGAACTCCCTCGCAATGATCACGATGACAATTGCCGCGTCCAGCTTCCCGGATGGGATCAGGCAGATCATCGCGGAGCAGACGAGCAGCTTGTCCGCCAGAGGATCCATGAACTTTCCAAAATTTGTCACCACATTATGTTTCCGGGCAATCTTCCCATCCAGCAAGTCCGTAAGGCTGGCGACAACGAAAAGCACCAGCGAGATCCATTTGTTTGCCGCGCCTCCCACGTCAGTGAGCATAAAAAACACAAAAAACGGCACCATGATAACTCTTAATACTGTCAGCTTATTTGGCAAATTCATATCAATTCTCCTATCAGATCATACTCAGACGCTCCGGTCACCTTCACACGCACGAAATCTCCGGAAATCAGTTCTTCATCTGTATTGATAAAAATGAGACCGTCCACGTTCGGCGCATCCCGGTACGTCCGCCCCACATAGGCATTCTCATCCGCCACCTTCCCCTCGACCATCACAAGCACTTCTCTGCCTGTCATATTCCGGGCATTTTCAAAGACAATGTCCTGCTGGAGTTCCATGAGCTCTGCCTGACGTTCTTTTTTGGCTTCCTCGTCGATCTGGTCCGGCATGACTGCGGCTGGGGTGTCTTCCTCTGGCGAGTAGGTGAACACGCCAAGCCGGTCGAATTCCATCTCATCCACAAAATCCATCAGCTCCTCATGCTGGGCTTGCGTCTCCCCAGGGAATCCGGTGATCAGCGTGGTACGCAGGCAGATGTCCGGAATCTCTCTTCTCAGCTTACCGATGATATTAACGAGTTCCTCTTTTGACGCCCTGCGCCCCATCCGCCTGAGGACCGCATCGTTCGCATGCTGGATCGGCAGGTCAAGATAATGACAGACTTTCGGCTCTTCCTTTATGACCTGGATAAGCTCGTCCGTGATCTCCTCCGGATAACAGTAGAGGATGCGGATCCACCGGATCCCACTGATCTTACAGAGCTCTTTTATCAGCCTGTGAAGAGATTTCTCTCCATACAGGTCCTTTCCGTAAAGCGTCGTCTCCTGAGCCACCAGGATCAGTTCTTTCACGCCCTGTTCCGCCAGCTCTTCCGCCTCTTTCACGAGACGTTCCATGGGGACGCTGCGGAAGTTCCCCCGGATCTTCGGGATGATGCAGTAAGTACAGTGCTTGTCACACCCTTCCGCGATCTTCAGATAGGCGAAATGCCCGCCTGTTGTCACCAGGCGCTTCGTCTCCGGCATCGGAAGCGCGTCCAGGTCCGAGATCACGACCGAATGCCGTCCCGCAAGCGCGGCGTCCACCGCGTCAAGGATCTGGTCATAGGCTGTTGTTCCCAGCACCTCGTCCACCTCTGGGATCTCATCGATGATCTCCTGCCTGTACCTTTCGGCCAGGCAGCCGGTGACAATGAGCGCCTTTGCCTGTCCGGCCTTTTTATACTCTGCCATTTCCAGGATATTCTGGATGCTTTCTTCCTTGGCGTCATGGATGAAACAACAGGTGTTGATCACAATGATATCCGCCTGCGTCTCATCATCTGTCATTTCATATCCGCGGGATGCTAAAAGTCCGAGCATGACCTCCGTGTCCACGAGATTCTTGTCGCATCCAAGAGAGATGAATAATATCTTCATAATACGATAAATACCTCCGTTTTCAGTCTGTCAGAAAAAGGCAGATACCACATGTGCATCTGCCCGTCCTGATTTTACTCTTCTGCATTTTCAGCCATGATCTTCAGCTGACCTTCATTGAGTTCCTCGATGGCAATGGAAAGAGGCTTTTCTCCTTCTTTCGCGTCAACGAGCGGAAGGTCTCCGGCGATCAGCTGTCTCGCCCGCTTGGATGTCGCCATCACAATCGAATAACGGCTGTTGACGATCTTTGTTTCCCCCTCCTCTACATCTTTGTTGACCACTTTCATCAAATCTGTGTAAGATGGATGCAGCATGTTCAATCTTCTCCTTTCAATCCTTTCAATCTTTCCAGGCCTTCTTTTATCTCTTTCATAAATGCTTTGTTGCGAAAGCTTCTGTGATGTTCTCCCTGAATGATCTCATGCATTTCTTTCACGCATGTATCCAGTTCATCGTTGACGATCAGATAATCGTACCTGTCCATGCCTTCCGCCTCTTCGCAGGCCCGGTCCATCCGGGAACGGATCACGTCCATCGTCTCTGTCCCTCTGCCCACAAGACGCTGTTTAAGCTCTTCGGCGCTCGGCGGCGTGACAAACAAAAGCAGGGTGTCCGGAAATGCTTTCTTTACTTTCAGCGCGCCCTGGATCTCGATCTCCAGGATCACGTCTCTCCCCTCTTCCAGCTTTTTCTCCACATATTCCCGCGGCGTACCATAGTAATTTTCCACATATTTAGCATACTCTATCAGTTCGCCTTTGGCAATCATTTTTTCAAATTCGTCTTTAGAGATAAAAAAATATTCCTTTCCGTGCCGCTCTCCTTCCCTCGGCGCGCGTGTTGTCGCTGAGATGGACAGGGCATATGTATCCGGGTATCCTGAGAGAAGCTTTTTCATCAATGTTCCTTTTCCCGATCCCGAAAAACCGGACACAACGATCAAAATTCCTTTTCTGCTCATAGTCATTTCCTCTCGTAATCAGATCATTCAATATTCTGGATCTGCTCGCGGATCTTCTCGACCTCTGTCTTCAGGCTGATCGCGCGGTCAGATACTTCCAGGTCGTTCGCCTTGGAAAGGATGGTGTTCGCCTCCCGGTTCATCTCCTGGGCGATAAAGTCCAGCTTGCGCCCGATTCCTTCTTTCTCTTCCAGTGTATTTCTCATATGCCGGATATGGCTCTTCAGCCGGACCACTTCCTCATCCGTACAGATCTTATCCGCAAACAGGATCACTTCCGCGGCGATGCGGCCTTCTTCGATCTGAGTATCCGCAAGGAACTCCTTCACCTTATCTTCCAGCTTTGCCCGGTATTCCGCAATGATCTGAGGGGAACGTTCCTCGATGAATGCGATCTGTTCCTCCAGAAAAGCCAGTTTGGAGAGAATGTCTTTCTTCAGGTTCCCGCCTTCTGCCTTCCTGGTCTCAACAAACTGGAAAAACGCACCTTCCAGCGCTTCTTTCAGCTCATTCCACAATTCCTCTTCATCCTCACTCTGCTCTTCCATGGTAAACACTTCCGGATAGCGGGAGAGCGTGGAGACACGGACGTCATTCTCAAGACCAAACTCCTTTTCCATCTGTTTTAAATATTTCAGATATTCTGCTGCCAGCGCCGCATTATATTTCACTGACACCTGGGACTGGGACAGATCTTCATAAGTAATGAAGATATCCACCTTGCCCCGGTTCGCGTAAGTTTTCAAGAGCGTTCTTATAGCTGTCTCGAAGAAGTTCAGCTTCTTGGGCATCCTGATATTCACATCAAGATAGCGGTGATTGACGCTCTTTAACTCCACTGTATACTTTCTGGATCCCTTTTGTATCCCACATCTGCCGAATCCGGTCATGCTTTTTATCATATTCTCATCCTCTGCTGTTTTTCATTTTGGTCAACCCCTTTTTTCAGGCTGCTCCCATACGATCTAAAGTATTATAACTCGTCCAGCCGCAAATGGTCAACAAATTAAATACGTTTCATCTCTTTTATATAGGTCTTTTTTCCCATTTTTGATTATGTTATACTAATCCGTATGATAATAAAGGAGAATCACTTATGGCATTTGACGGAATCGCTGTGGCAGACCTTGTCCACGAATTAAGAAAAGAAATATTAAATGGGAGGATCGCCCGCATCGTCCAGCCGGAAGCGGACGAACTTTTGATGACCATCAAAACACCGGAGGGGCAGAAACGCCTTCTGATCTGCTCGAACGCCTCTCTCCCGCTGGTCTACCTGACTGACATGAACAAAACCGCGCCCATGACCGCGCCAAATTTCTGCATGCTACTTAGAAAGCATATCGGCAACGGCAGGATCATTGACATCCGCCAGCCCAGGCTGGAGCGGATCATCCGGTTTACCATCGAACATCTGGACGAGATGGGCGACCTGTGCAGGAAAATCCTGATCGTGGAGATCATGGGCAAACACAGCAATATCATCTTCTGCACAGAGGATGGAAAGATCATTGACAGCATCAAGCATGTGTCCGCCCAGATGAGCTCCGTGCGGGAAGTGCTCCCTGGGAGAGACTATTTTATTCCGGATACCATGCACAAGGCTGACCCTCTGACCGTGTCCAAAGAAGAATTCGCCGCCCTGCTGACGGAAAAGCCGGCTCCCGCCGCAAAAGCTCTTTATACCAGCTTCACCGGCATCAGTCCTGTCACCGCGGAAGAGATCTGTCATCTCGCGGGACTGGATTCTTCTGTCCCTGCAAAAGAATACTCGGAAGATATCCTCTTTCATCTGTATACACAGTTTGAGATCTATCTGTCCGCGATAAAGGAAGGGCGCTTTTCCCCCGCCATCTACTATGACGGACGTGAGCCCAAGGAATTTTCCGCCCTCCCCCTCACTCACTTTTCCGGATATGCGAGACAGGAATTTCCCTCCATATCCGAAGTGCTTAAGACCTACTACTCCACCCGCAGCCAGCTCACCCGCATCCGCCAGAAATCAGCGGATCTGCGCCATATCGTACAGACTGCTCTGGAGCGGAATCGGAAAAAATATGAGCTCCAGCTCCGCCAGCTCAAAGATACAGAAGGCCGGAATAAATATAAGGTCTACGGAGAGCTTATCAATACCTACGGCTACAATGTAGCTGAAGGGGCAAAACAGATGGAAGCGCTCAACTACTATACGAATGAAACGGTCACGATCCCCCTGGATCCCACAAAGAGCCCGCAGGAAAACGCCCAGCGCTATTTTGCAAAATATAATAAGCAGAAACGGACCTTTGAAGCACTCTCCGGACTTTGCAAAGAAACAAAGGACGATATCGCATACCTGGAATCCATCCAGACCTCCCTGGACATCGCCGTCACAGAGGATGACCTGTCAGGGATCAAGGAGGAACTGGCGGAATCCGGCTATATCAAAAGGAAAGCTGTCCGCAAAAAGGTGAAGGTCAAAAATACAACCCTGCATTATATCTCAAGCGATGGGTACCACATGTATGTAGGTAAAAATAATCTCCAGAATGAAGAACTGACCTTCGGATTTGCCTCAGCCAACGACTGGTGGTTCCATGCCAAACAGGCTCCCGGATCACACGTCATCGTAAAGACAAATGGGGACGATCTGCCCGACCGCACCTTCGAAGAAGCCGGACGCCTTGCGGCATACTATTCCAGCATGAGAGGGAGCGAAAAAGTCGAGATCGACTATGTAGAAAAAAAGCATGTCAAAAAACCGAAGGGCGGAAAGCCCGGGTTCGTAGTGTACTATACGAATTATTCACTCGTCATCGACAGCGATATCCGCGGTATAAAAGAGGCAGATCCGCTGTCTGCCAGGCTATGAAAAAGGAGCTGTAATCAACAGCCCCTTTTTAATACTGCCTTCTACTATTGTTTTTCTTGCCTTTTTCTGCGTTTGAACATTACCACAACCGCCGTTGAGCCTGCTGCCATAAAGGCAACCGCCAAGGATCCGGCAATCCTTCCAAAACCGGTCATGTCACCGCTTTTCACCGCACTCTCAACATTTGCACCGCCTCCGGCCGTTGAGGTATCAACTCTCTCAAAACGCGCCTCTATCACAAGATCGGATGTCACCGGCTGTGAAAAGTCATACGCCACATCACCTATGTACCAGCCGATAAACCTGTATCCAGCGTTCACCGGGTCTGCCGGACGCGCGAGAAGTTGTCCATCTTGCACCATGACCGTCTGGCCGTTGATCGTTACCGTATGGTAGATCGCGCCAGGAGCAGCCGCTTCATAGACTGCTGTCAGAGCTGTGTCCGCTGATGGGATCAGTGTATATTCATATCCGGTATAGATAATACTGCCGTCTGCGGTTCTCCATCCGAGGAAATTGTATCCTTCTCTCACAGGAGCGATGATCGTCACCTGTCCTCTGTCGTTCATCTCACTGACAGTGACTTCTACTCCGCCTTCGGCGCTAAGGGTTACTTTATACTGTGTAAATCTGGATTCAACCTCCATATCGCCTGTGACCGGCTGCGTAAAGTCTGCCTGTGTGTCTGTTCCCACAAGATAAAAGCCATCAAAGCGGTGTCCCGGCTTTTCCGGTGTCTCGATCACCAGGGTCTCGCCATCTTTCACCTTGTACTCCGTCCCATCGACAATCACTGTATGCGTTGACTCCTGCATGCTGTTTTCATAATCAGTGAGAGCTGCGTCAAGGGCCGCTGCCGCATCGGTAATCTCTCTCTGCACCGCTGCTGCATTCCCATAAGTATTCTTCGCCGAAATGAGCGCCTGCTCCAGCGCTGCTGCCTCTGCACTGCTGTCAGATCCCGGATCATTTTCCGCGATGATCTTCTCTGCTCCGGCAATCAGTCCGTTCAGCTCCGTTCTGTCTACCTTTTCGAACACCTCAAGCTCGCTGACAGCATAGTAGGTTGTATTTCTGCTTACACCCTGTATCTTCACATACCGCGCGGTTACCGGAGTGTCCAGGGTCACCTCGCTGATGGAAGCACTGTTGTTTCTCACTTGTTCCACAGTATCCCAGCTCGTTCTGTCCATGGACACCTGAACGTCAAATCCGGTTGCCCAGTTCTCTCCCTGCCAGTTCACAACGACCTTGATGACATCACGCTGTTCGCCCAGGTCTACCATAAGATAATCATTATTGCTGTTGTTAGAACTGCGCCAGAATGAATGCGGGTCTGTTGATGGTGAAATACTTGCTTCTGCATCTGTTTTGTCTCCGTCCGTCGCCTTATATGCCGGATGGTATTTCAGCGCTCCTGAATTTTGTGTGGTGATATCCGGCTGGCTGCCGTATCTCTCTGCATATGCATTGCGGTTCAGAGCCACGTTGACTTCCGTCACTTCCGCTACATCTGTACGGAGCATCTCAGGCTGCAAAGCCTTGTTATAGGCTTTGATGTTTCCGATATATCCATGGAAATTCTCACCGATGGTCTCCATCGGAAATACAAATGTACTGAAATACTGATCTGTTTCTCCCGAATCTGTCCTGTACAGCATCTTTACAAGTTCGCCGTCCACATACAGCTTTGTATTGCGCGCAGTTCCTACGATGGTGATATTCACTCTTTCGCCGACAGGCAGCTCATAGTCAAAGGACTGGTGATAGAACATTCTGTTAAGAGACATATTGTTATCGTTGATCCCTTTTGCCAGAAGCTGTCCGTCATAGCCGGAAAACAGAAGGGAATCCTTAGTATTTCCTTCACCTGCCTGTACATCAAAAGATATGGTATACGGATAAGAAAGCGTCTGGAGCGGCGTGGTCATAACAGTGTCACCGTTAAACGCGATCATAGCTCCGGTGTCTGTCTCGATAACCTCTCCTCCTGTCACCTGGGCGTCATATCCGTTTCCGCTGCTGTCTTTTACTGTAATAACTCCGTCTGACACTTCCGTCCTGCTCATATCGTAATCCGCCACAACGTCTGTCTCGCTGTCGATCGTCATTGCGATCTGTGTGCCCGGGCCTTCCTGTAGCCTGTCAAACGTCTGCTGGTATCCAATATAATCGTCTGTCTTCTCAGAACCGCCCCATGTCTTTTCAGCGACCATTGCCACGGAGCGCAGCGCTCTCTCATGAAGATCGGCTTCCACGACGCCTTCGCGGAACTCATCTCCCCAGATAGACGCCTTTGCTCCCAGAAGAAGGGGTTCGCCCACCTCTGCCCGGGTATTCGCGTTAAACATCGTAGGATCCCAGTTCTTGAAAAGCCACTCTTCCACGATCATATCCTTGTGATCTCTTCCCGGCGTGGTGTAGAGATAGGGCTGCGGGAAATTGACAACGCGGAATCCTTCTTCCAAGCGCGCGATCGGATCTTCATCTGCTAATGCCCATACGTCAATCACAATATTTTCCGGTGAGATCGGTGTGGTTCCGTCGAACTTCTTCAGCGATCCCCACATACGAGTCGTCTTTCCGTACTGCTGCATCAGCCCATCGAGGAAGTTGACATACTCACGGAAGACCTCCCTGTTATTTGTATCCCAGTATTCATCCGCTCCGATGTTGACCGTATCGCCCCTGAATACCGGATCATCACCTCCAAGGTAGCCTCCGTACAGCTCTTCCATAAATTTCCGAGCGTTTTCTGCTTTTTCTCTTTCTTCAGGATTGCTGTCGTTAATATTCAGCGCAAACATCTGATCATTATTTCCGGTCTGGAGTTCCCCGAGCCACTCGATTTGGTCTGGATTGTCCTTCGCATAGCTGATGTATGCATTAGAATGAGAAGGCGTGTCAATCTCAGGGATCAGTTCGATCCCGCCTGCATTCGCCATATCTTCCAGTTTGCGGTAGTCGTCTTTTGTGTAGACCGGATCTGCATACACATTATTGAAATAGTCGAATCTCTCTCCGGTATATACACGGTTATCCGTCAGACTGGGAAATGCATCACTTTCCAGCCTGTGCATACCGTTCCATACGGTTCCGCTGGTAAGGCCTTCCGGACTGTACTGGAAATCGTCATTCAGATGAAGCTGGAACTCATTCATCTTATACCATGTAAGGATTTTTGTATAATCCTCCAGATACTGAAGACGATGGGGAATTCTTCCCACGTCAAACATGACCGCACGGATCTCATAGTCCGGATAGTCCCGGATCACTCCACAAGGAACATTGTCATTTCCCTCATCCTGCCAGAGGATCTGCTCAACGGTGATCGTCCCATAAAGGCATCCCGAATATGTACTGCCGTAGATACGGATCCCCCTGTCATCCACTGTCATGAAATATCCTTCGTCCCCGACATCATATCCGTCCGAACCCTGTGATTCAATATATATATCCGCCGCCGTGACATCCTCTTCTGTACCGGAGACGATCTCCGGCGTCACACCTGCAAACTCAGCAAGGTCGCCCTGCATATTCTGAGCGACAGCCTGAAGTCCCACGCTGGCGGTGTCATTGATAATGATCCTTGTATCCCCGCTCAGCGTATAAACGCCTTCATATCCGTACCACTCCTGGAGCGTGGGGATCACGGAAGGCTTCCCATTCGGATTCGCCACGGTGGGATAAAGATCCGGATACAGCCCATTCTTGGACGGTATCGTCACTGTAAAATTCTTTCTTTCCGAATCCGCATTCTCCTCTTCTGTCCCGGACACAGCGCGCACTTCTACAAGAAGCGTCACTTCAATATCTCCGATATTACAATCTGTGACAGCACCGTCGTTTGAGACAACGCCTTCCCTGTCACTGCCCACGACAGCGATCTCAAATCCTTCCGGAACTTCCGGAAGCTCGATCTGAACGCTGTCCACGGTGGGCGCCGGCAGCTCTGTGATGGATGCCATCACTTCCGCTGCGGTCTGAGGAGTCTCCACTGGCGGTATATAAGGCTGGGTACCATTGATGGTGATCTCTCTCACGGAAACCCCGGTTCCGCCCGCGTTAACATTGATCTTCTCAAAATAGAAACGCACATAGCGCTGCAAATTAACTGTACTTGTCCCATCTGCCCCAAAAGTATCGAAGACATCAGTCTGGTCGTCTGTTCCCTGTGTACTGGACCTCGCAACCGATGCAACTGTTGTCCACTCCGCTGCATCCGCTGTCGCCGCAGTCTCGATCCGGTACTGAGTCGCCCATACCTTCAGATAGAAATCGATCTGTATACTGTCTGCCACGGACTGCTCCGCCCCAAGATCGATAACAAGCCACTGAGGAGTCTGGTCCGAGTCATCTGTAATATTATTCTCCTTCATCCTCTCGCTGGACCATCTTGTATCGTTATTGCCATCCACGGTGTTTGAGCCCACGTTCTGCGGCATTGCCGTCTCAACAGTGGATGTGCTCACACTTTTATTCAATGCGATATTTCCGGTCACAAGCTGCGTCCCCTGGATGTCAATATCCGTGATGGACACGCCTGTCCCGCCTGCGGTGTAGTTGACTTTTTCAAAATAAAAACGGACATACCGATCCAGGGTGGCAAGCTCCGGAACCTCCGCAGAATCAAGCCTGTCTACACGCCCGGAGTTGTTCATATTCCCCTCACGAGAGATACTATGTAAGGTTCTCCATTGGGTATTATCATCATTGGTCGCCGCCGTCTGGATCTGATAGTCAGACGCCCACACATGAAGGTAGAAATTGATCGTGATACTCTCCACCTGTGTTTGCGGAGCCTGGAGATCTATCGTCAGCCACTGGGCCGTCTGTTCCGTATCTGCCGTAGCGCCGTTCGGCTTCATCCTTTCGCTGGACCACCTTGTCCCCTCGTCTCCATCGACTGTGTTGGCGCCAACATTTTGCGGCATTGCCTGTTCCACAGAAGACACGGTCACCGTCTTCCCAAGCGCCACATTCTCCGGATCAAAACCCGCCGCATTTACAGACACTCCCGGAATCACAATAGTTGTAAGAACCATTGCAAGCGCCGCCAGAAAACTGATGCATCGCTTTTTCATTCTTTTTTCCTCGCTTCCCCTTTTCCTTTACTCATGGTATGTTCCATTTTTAAGACAAACATATACACTTTTAGTCTACCATTATTATAAAATATGTCAAACTTTTTCATGTATTTGATTAATAAAATCGCATTATGCACAATAATCCGACTCTGATTTTGTATATGATGCATATTTTTACAATACACTCTTATCTGTGGATCCTGATGAAGTGCCTCCATATACAATAATAGAGGGATATATCAAAAAATACTTTTTTCATGACATATCCCGCCTTATTTCACTAAATATTAGAACAGACCCTTGTTTATCTCCCGGTCAGCTCCGCTTTATCCCCGACAGATGATCTACAAACTGCTGGGCAGTCCTTCCGGACAATCCTCCGTGAGACAGCTCCCACTTATTCGCTTCCAGGAGCAGTTCTTCTTCAGGCATGTCGATGCCTCCTTTTTGGGCGAGTACCCTCACAATTTCCTGGAACTCTTTTTTGTCCGGAGAGCCAAAATAGATGGTCACTCCAAACCTCGCCACAAGGGAGAGCTTCTCCTGCACAGTGTCGTTTGTGTGCAGTTCCTCATCCCTGTCCACTTTATCCCGAAAAGTCTCCCGGATCAGATGCCGCCGGTTGGAGGTCGCGTAGATGAGCACGTTCTCAGGCTTTCGTTCCAGCCCGCCCTCGATCACCGCCTTGAGATATTTGTACTCGATCTCAAACTCTTCGAAAGAAAGGTCATCCATGTAGATGATAAATTTATAATTGCGGTTTTTGATCTGGGCGATCACATCATTCAGATCCTTGAACTGATGCTTGTACACCTCGATCATCCGGAGCCCCTGGTCATAATACTGGTTCAGGATCGCCTTGATAGATGAAGATTTTCCAGTCCCTGCATCGCCGAATAGCAGACAGTTGTTTGCCCTGCCCCCCTGCACGAATGCCTCGGTATTGTCGATCAGCTTTTTCTTTGCGGTCTCATAGCCTACAAGGTCATCCAGGTGAACATGGGCAATATTTGTGATGGGCACGATCTCCACATCCCCTCCTTCGGGATGTTCGATGCGGAACGCCTTGTGAAGCCCCAGTCTGCCCACACCGAACTCTTTGTAGAACCGGGTCATTTTCCTCTGAAAATCCTCCACGTCCGGTGCATTGCCGAGCGCTGACGCCAGGTGACAGATCCGGTCCCTGACACGACGGTTGAAAACTTTGCCCACGCTCCTGCCGCTTTTATAATCCATGAGGACTTGGATACAGTCCGCGCTGAGATCCCTTTCCAGAGACGAAAAATCATAGTCAAACAGCTCTTTAAAGATTGAAAGATCATGAAGGGCAATCTCATTGATGCTCCCCTCTGTCTCACCGATGATCTCACAGGAGGTGCTGTAAGCATTTTCATCATTGACAAGCAGGAATGTCAGGTAAGTATGCCAGAGATTTCCCTCGAACCCATGGCTCACCGAGAGTTCCAGCAGTTTATTGACACATTCAAAGAGAAGGCTTCTCAAGTCCTCCCTGTTGTAATAGTCATTTCCATGATTTTCCATGAGGAATGTCATGTCGTTTAGAAGCTCCCCATAGTCCATATTTTTATACAGCATCAGCTCATTTGTCCGCATCATCTCTCATCCTTTCCACATCTCACCGGCGATCCGTCATGCTTTCTTCCGGATTTTTAATAATTCCCCAGGATCTTCAGGTTCTTCGCCTCTTCCCGAAGACCGCGGACCGCGTTCTTCACCGCGGCATCCTCCAGGTTCCCATCAAAATCCACAAAGAAACAGTATTCCCACGGTCTTCCCTTTATGGGGCGGGATTCAATCTTGGACATGTTCAGATCGTTATAGATAAAATGGGAGAGAATACTGTACAGCGAGCCGCTCTGGTGCGGGACCTCGAAGCGTATGCTGATCTTCGAAGCATTCGTCAGAAATACCTTCTGGTTCGTGACCACGATAAAGCGGGTAGAGTTATCCGCAACATCATTGATCCCATCTACAAGCACTTCCAGTCCGTGAATCTTTGCTGCGTAGGCGCTGCATACTGCCGCCTGAGAGATATCCTGATCCTTGAGCACCTTCTTTGCCGCGATCGCCGTGTTCACCACGCTGATCTTCTGCCAGTCCGGATGATCGTCCAGGAACCGGGTAGTCTGCATCAGCGCCTCTGTCTTGGAGTAGACCCGCTGGATATCAGACAGCTTTGCCCCGGGAAGCCCGGAGAGCGTATGGACGATAGGCAGGATCGTTTCTGCCACGATATAGTTCTCAAATTCATCCAGCAGGTCATACATCTCTATGACCGGACCCGCCGTGGAATTTTCGATCGGAAGGACCGCATAATCCGCCGCCCCTTCTTCGATCGCCTCCATTGCGTCGCGGAAAGTCCGCACATGGAAACCGTTCACATCCTCCCCGAAAAACTGCTGCATAGCCGCCTGTCCGTACGCCCCATCTGTTCCCTGAAACACGACCCTGGCATTCTTTTTGTCCAGGTCGTCGATCCGGATAAACGGAAGACGTCCCAGCGCTCCGGCTTCTACAAGCTGCTGATACTGCAGCTTCCTGCTCATGGACATGATCTGCTGGTAAAGTTCCTGGATCCCCTTCTTGTTAAAGTCTCCGCTCACTTTTGACGCCACTTCCGCCAGCTTGTCTCTTTCTCTCTGTCTGTCAAATACCTTTTTTCCTTCTTTTACCTTGTACTCTCCCACTTCCCCGCAGACGTCCATTCTCTTTTCATAGAGCTGGACGATCTGCTCGTCAATGTGATCCAGTTTTTCTCTGAGTGCTTCCAGTGTCTCCATTTTTCTCCCTTCCCTTCATTCCATGCTACACTTAATTAAGTATGATACCATATTACTCCAAAAGAGTAAAATATGAATTTAATACCTCTGCCCATGCTCATTTCGAATCCATCTGCCTGGATACAACAAAACCCCGCATCCTGTCCGGTATGCGGGATTTTATCATTTTGATCTCTCTGTCAGATCTTATCTTACTCCGGAGTCTTATTTTGCTCCGAGAGCAGCCATTGTGATATAGTTATATGGTTGATTAAAATGAGGTAGGAAGAAAATGTCAAGAAGTTTCAGCTTATCAATGGTCACGCCCTCCTCAATGGCAAGGGAGAACATATGGATTCCCATTGAAATATCCTCATAGGAGGCAATCTGAGCGCCCACTATGCGGCGTGAAGATTTCTCATATACGATGCGGACCTTTACCGACTGATTTTCCTGGATAAACGCCGGTTTCTGAAGATCCTGATAATCTGTATACTCAACCTCAATGCCCGCCGCCTCGGCTGCTTTCAGGTTCAGGCCTGTTGATACCATGTTGTATCCGTAAATGCTGATTCCGTTAGAGCCCTGCACGCCGATGGATTCCAGAGCTGTCCCGCATGCGTTGTGAGCTGCCACGATACCGCTGCGCACCGCATTTGTTGCCAGCGCGATATATGCAGGTCCTCTCAGGGCATTGCTGTAAACCGTCGCGCAGTCACCGATAGCATAAACATCCGGCACACTGCTCTCCTGATTCAGGTTCACCAGGACCGCCCCATTTGTATGGAGCTTCAGCGCATCCTTTGCCAGCGCGTTATTCGGCACAAATCCGATGGCAAGGATGACCAGTTCCGCAGCATACTCGCCCTTATCCGTGCGGATGCTCTGTACTTTATCACCCGAACCTTTCAGCTCCTCCACCGCTTCGCTGTAATGGAGTTCAATGCCGTGTTCGCCCAGGATCCGGTCCATATCATGGGTAAACCATGGGTCATAGTATCCTGCCAGAGAAGTGTCCTGCATCTCGAACAGCATCGCGTTTTTGCCGCGTCTGCGCACCGCTTCCGCGATCTCCACGCCAATATATCCGGCGCCTACTACAGCCACGTTCTTAATGTTCGGATCATCCAGAGCGCGGTTGATCTTCTGTCCGTCCTGGAACAGCTTTACAACCTCCACGTTGCCCAGATCGATGCCCGGAATTTTCGGGATGATCGGAAGGGATCCTGTGGCAAGGATCAGCTTGTCATATCCTTCCGTGATCTCGCTTCCGTCTTTTGCCCTTGCATGCACTTTTTTATTTGTGTAGTCAATGTCAGTGACTTCTGTCTCCATATATACTTTTGCATGCTTTTGTTCAAAGACATCCTGTGAGCAGTAGAAAAGCCCATCTGTCCCATCAATCTGGCGTCCGACCCAGAGAGCCGTACCACAGCCCAGATAACTGATATTCGTATTGCGGTCGATAATTACTACCTCATGCTCCGGATAATTGTCCAGGATCGTGTTTGCCGCGGCAGTTCCGGCGTGGTTCGCCCCAATCAATACAATCTTACTCATAATCTGTTTTCTCCTTTCAAAATTTCGCCGGCGTCCGAAGGACAGTCCGATCCTTTTTCATCCGGCGTATCCTGTCTTTTAAATTGTACAACCTGTGAATCATAAATACAAGACTTTTTTTATCCAATTAATAAAATCTATCCATTAATTCCCTTTTGATGTCCTATACTCTGTATAAAACGGACGGTTCCCAGAAATCCGGAACCGTCCGCCGCAAAGTCCTGTCTTATTTGAATCATTTATCGACCCTTGCTATTGCGCTTTTTTCTTTCTGTAAACCGTTACCCCTAAGAGGATCGCACAGGATGCAAGAAGCCCTGCATATACCATCGCCATATCTGAGCTGTCCCCTGTAGTAGGCGTTCCTGAGGCGCTTGTCGCGGTCTGTGTACTGCCGGCAACGGTGGTCTGTGTATTACCCGGGGTTGTCTGTGTACCTCCGGGAGTTGTAGGTGTGCCTCCGGGAGTAGTGGGAGTAGTGGTCTGTGCCGCTCTCCAGCTGATCATGATCGGAGACAATCCTGTGACGCTAAACTGGATTCCCGCGTTAGTTTTCGTTACAACAGGAATTTCAATCTCGCCGGGCTGTTTTCCGAAGTCAGTGTTTGTAAACATGTGAGCTACCGTAAAGTCATGGGTGTTCATTCCGGTACCTGCAGGATAAGGTATGGTCACTGTAAGCCCGCCATTTGTCCCAAAGTGCTCGGGACCTGCGATGATCCAGCCGTTTCCTTCGTCAACCATCAGAGTCACATTGTACAGCGACGTATTTGACGCGTCAGCGGACACGCCTGTCTGAGTGATGGCTGTCTGGAGCGCTGTCTGGAGCTTCTCCGGTGTGTCCAGAGCAGTGTTGCCTACAAGACTTTCCGGTACAGTAGTGATGCCTGACTCAAGGATCAGTTTCATGCTGTAACCGGAAGCCGATGCGGGAAGAGTTACCTCCTGTGCCTGTGAACTGAAATAGACTGCGTTCACTGTCATATCAGAGGTCACATTGGTGATGCTTCCCGGATCCCAGACCGGAGAGATCGTATCGTATCCTGCCTTTGTCGGAATCATTGGGAACGCCGTCGGAGCTAAGCTCTCGCCGGGTCTGACTGTCACAGTGCTGACAGTTACTCCATCTGCCACAAAGGTTATCGTATATGTTAAATATTCCGAAATTTCAAAAGTAACATTCCCGGTAAAAGAAATATCGTAGTTTGGATTCAGATCGTTTGTGAGTGTTCCCTGTGTGATCGCATAGTTTCCAACCGCTTCTCCTGCCGCACGGGAAAGTGCTCCCTGAAGGGTCTCCCCAGCAACTACACTGCCTGATGTAACAGTGTATGTGAGTGTCGGATCAGCCTGGCCTTCCTCCTTCTTTTGCCCGGCGTCCGGAGTTATGGTCACCGGACGGCGCGTGATGTTCCCGGCAACAGAGACGGTTGTCGCTGTAAGCTGATAATTGACTTCGCCTGCCGCGTCGAGAGCGATTCCTGATGCAGTGATCTGATTTGCTGTGCTTACATCAGCGCTGTTATAAGCATAGGACTGTGCTGACGCGCTCACCGCATCCCCGGTCACGACTCCTTCCAGTCCAATGCTGAGCCCGCTCGGTCCGTTGGTCGTCCCATCGTATTCTTTTGTAGTTGTCCCATTCAGGACAGGAGTCACCGTCGCCTTATCAACCGTCACTGTAATCCGGCTGCTGACACCAGTCTGTCCACCCACAGTTACCTGACAATAATATGTATATGTCCCTGCGCCAAGGCCTGTCGGCAGAGTATAAGAAGCTGCTGTCGCGCTGGAGACAGGTGTGGCATTCCCCTGCGCATCCACCTGATACCACTGGTACGTCGCGCCTGTTCCGTCCACATTTTGTATAGCAGCCATAAGCTGCGGAGCGCTGGCGCTGTCATATCCATAAGTCACGTTCTGAGCCGTCGCGCTGACAGTTACCGTAGGAACTGTCTGTGACGGTGTGTAATTGCTGGATGCCAGTGTCAGTATAGTGTTTCCATACAGTGCGACCATCTCCGGATCATATTCGTAGGAAACATTCAAACCGCCAGCCTGGAATGTGTAACCGCCACCCACACTGCCTGTTGTGCCTGCAAGGAACAATTCTCCGTTCTGTCCGGCAGTCCCTGTATCACTGTTTGTAACATCTACCAGATAATTCTGCCCATCCAGAGTGACGATATTCCACATATGAGGACCTGCGCCGGTGCCGCCGCCCATCGGTACTGTGACTGTATAGCTGGTCAGTCCGTTCAGATCGCACAGATACTGGAAAGCTTTCGCATATCCTTCACACACGACAGTGGTGTTCGGATCATTGTCAAATACATAGATAATCTGCCACGGATCACCGTAAGCAGCACCTGATACCACACTGTGATTATAATCTGTCAGTTCACATATCTCGTCTTTAAAAGCGCTCATCTGAGCGTAAGGAGAAAGTCCCACATACTGGGCAGCGATCCCCTGGGCTGTCCGGGCCGCGTTGCCAGCCGCGGTTGCCTTGGAAGTACTGACAGCTAAATTGCTTCCTTCCTGATACTCCACGGCAACATAGAACTCAAAAATAATCTGCGATATGGTCGCCTGCTGTCCGATACCGATATTATAACTCACTCCCGTACCTGTCGTTTTATCGTACCAGTACAGATCGTATGGATTATCCGCAAGCAGACTGTCAAAGAGCGTATCGAGATTAACCTCCGTGGAAAGCAGTTGTTCCGCCTCTTCTCGTGTGGCGCCTGTAATCGGGTCTGCCAGAGTCACTGTAAATCTTGTGTCTCCTCCGTTTGCCGCGACCTCTGCGATCTTCTGGTCCAGCTGCTGGTATACATCTAAAGCCCTGCCGGTAAAAATGCTTCCCCCATAATTGGCAAACGCCTGCACCCCACTGTAAAACAGTGACATGCTCGGGCTTCTTCTCACAGAGAGACCATCTCCGCTTCCAGTTGCCGGAGAAGCTCCATCTCCATAGAACTGTTCCTCCACATAACCTGCGAACAGTTCATCCGCATCCGGAAGTGTGCCGGAATCCGGCACATACGTCACGGTATTCTCTGTCAATATCGTTTCTTCCTGGGAAGGTTCCGCAGCATCTGCCGATACCTCCTCCTGGATATCTTCCTGCTGTCCAGAGACTGTACCCGCATCTTCTTGTACGACCTCAGGTGAAGCCTCTTCTGCATGGACAGCCGTCGCCTGATTTGCCATCTGGAGCAGGGACACTGTCATGATAACCGCAAGAAGCAGACTCAGGAAAGATTTTCCATTCCTCTTTTTCCTGTTCATTGTTGCTTTTTCCTCCTCGTGTTTTTTATCTGGATGTAACTTATTGACACATACTGACCTGAAAATGAAATAACAGCATGTATACTTGTACTT
>ERZ1090864.165-NODE-165-length-35659-cov-28.141220_pt1 | contig 35659 bp, 25 predicted proteins | sample MGYA00478479_ERZ1090864 | MGnify/ENA primary metagenome ERZ1090864 (study PRJEB33644, sample SAMEA5815743) | chicken gut metagenome | biome: Chicken; feature: Gastrointestinal Tract; material: Caecum | place: Ireland | collected 2019-01-01 | study: A study of the...
GTCAACAACACCCAAAATAAAAAAAAAACCCCCCACACCCCCCCCCCCGCCCCCCCCCCCCCCCCCCCCCGCCGCTCTTTTGATGAGAGAGGAAACGTCACATATTTTTCAGAATTTTGGCTTTTTCCACATCAAATTCTTCCTGCGTGATGACGCCGTCATCCAGCAGTTTCTTGAGCTGAAGGAGCTGCTGCGTGACATCCGCCGTGTTTGCAGTGGACGGCGTTGCCTGCGGTGTAGCGGTCTTCGCTTGCGGTTGTTCATCCTGTTCTTCTTCGTCTTCCGCGCTTGTTTTGTACTCCAGGAAGGGCTTGAAACTTTCAATGCCTTCCTCATAGAGCTTGTTGCGGATGAGCTTGATGTCGCACATCGTGTTGAGTGGCAGTTTCCCGAATACCCACATCAACCATGCGAGAAATGGCATACAGAAGAGCAGGGGCAGCCCTATGGCGATCAGACCAATACAAGCTAAAATCAAGCCTGCGAGCGCTCCGCCGATGCCAAAGATCAGGCATACCACGATGAGCAGTACCCGTGCGGTAAACAGAGCATTGTCGTTCTTTTCAAACATGTTTATTTCCTCCTAAAATTTTTTGTTTTTGCGTTTGAAATTCTTCTTCGGTGAGGACGCCCGCCTTGCGCAGGGTCTGCAGTTCTTCCAGCTGCGCAAGTTTTTCATCGAGCGATGGCTCCGTCTGTTCGGGAGCAGTTTCTGCGCTTTTGGCGGGAACTTTCTTGCGCAGAACGTCGAACAGGATATATCCGCCGAGCAGAACAAGCTGAATGAGCAGTTCGCCCAAAATGTTACGCCAATAATAATCGAAATAGGAAAAATAATGTTCTTGATAATTGATCATCAACGAAGTAAAGGAGAGGACAATGCACAAACCTATCATCAGATATGCGACGAAAGGTTTAAGTTTGATTTTGCAAAAAAGCAATGCATACAATGCGGCAATCAAAACGGCAAACACGCTAAAATATCCGGGAGATAATGAGATATTTGAATAAACATCAGTATAATCATAATCTGCACTATAATGTCTGGTGTAGTGTTGTTCCCAAAAGAAACTATCGGCAAGAATGCAAAGCAGAGCAAACAGCAGAACGCCATAGAAATAGAAGTTATCATTGCCCGTATCCTGCTCTTTCTTCAAAAGGAATTGCGATAACAAGTAAAAGACGCCGAGAATGACGGCAAAAATGATTGGAATTATAAAGTTTATAATGCCAATGACAATCAAAAAAACGGCAGTGATTCCGACGCAGATATGCATCAGAATTGTTTTTTGTCTAAAATGTAGCATCCAGAGAGCTGCAACAAGCATTGCGGTAAGTAAAATAACGCAAACTGCGATAACTGGCCCGCTCGTGCTGTAAGCGTCATCTCCATCATGGGTGACTATGCGTGTATAATTGAAAAAGGTATAAAGCGCCAGCAACCAGAGCGCGAACATGACTGCCAGGGAGTATTTTTTTCGTGCCATAGGCCTTCCTCCGTATGATTTTCTCTATTATAGCAAATGGGTGTATTAGAAATTGAGAATGGCGAAAAAATTTTTTGCACTTTTTCCGGAAAATTTCAAAAAAATTCCGTGCTGCCCGTATTTCGGGCGGCACGGAACAGAAAATGTACCTTCATCATTTGTTTTTGAGCTTCTGCTGAGCGATGAAAACCTTCATCACCAGCGAGTGGGGCAGCAGTTTGGTGAGCGCGTGCGTCGCCTTGGCAACAAAGCCGGGAACTACATAGTCCCGCTTTTTCTTCATCGCGCGGAAGGTCTTTTTTACAATGAAGGCGGGGTCGTACATGCAGTCGAAGTGGGTAATGACGCTCTGTTTGTTAGCGCGGTCGAAGAAAGCCGTCTTTGTCCAGTAGGGGCAGACGGCGAGCACGCGGATATTGCGCGGGCGGAGTTCCCGATTGACGGCGCGGGAGAGCGCAAGCACATAGGCCTTGGAGGCGGCGTATTCGGCGCCGAACGGAACGGGCTGGAAGGCGGCGACGCTGGCGATGTTGACGATCATGCTTCCCTGCGTGCAGTAGGGGAGGACGGCATACATCATGAGCGTGAGCGCGCGGCAGTTGAGGTCGACCATTCCCGCGGCGTCCTCTTCGGGAATGCGGTCGAAGCGCTCGAATTTTCCGTATCCGCTCGCGTTGATGAGCAGGCGGACGACAGGCTGTTCGTCGGCAAGCCGTTCTTGGAGCGTCGTTATGCTGCTCTCGACTGTGAGATCGAGCACAAAGGCGCGCACGGGAACGGGGAGTTCTTCTCCGAGGGCAAAGAGCTTTGCTTCGGTTCGGGCGACAAGCCAGAGCTCGTCCACCTGACAGTGCGCGGGGAGTTCTTTGGCGAGCAGTCTGCCGATCCCGGACGAGGCGCCCGTCACGATGGCGATATTTTTTTGTGCCATAAAAAATTCCTCCAAATTTTTTTACGCAGTGTTTAAGTGCGATAGGGATGCGGTATATTATATATGACCTCCGTAAGGGGAGGCTCCAAAGGAGTAACAATTATGAAAACGTATTTGCAGAAGAGAAATTCGGGAGATGTGTTCGACGTGTTCGAGGACCTTTTCAAACCGATGTTCTATGATGAACAGCTCGACAGCATGCGTACCGATATTAAGGAAACCGACAAGGACTATCAGCTCTCGATCGAGATGCCCGGCTTCAAGAAGGACGAGATCAAGGTCTCTCTTGAGAACGGATATCTGACGGTCAGCGCCGAGAAGGACGAGAAGCAGGAAGAGGGCAGCGAAAATGCCAAGTACCTGCGCAAGGAATGCCGTGTCTCCTGCCAGAGAAGCTATTATGTCGGCGACAAGGTGCAGGAAGAGGCCGTCAAGGCAAAGTACGAGAACGGCATGCTTCAGCTCACGGTTCCCAAGGAAGAGCCCAAGAAGATCGCCGCAAAGTCGATCGCAATCGAATAACCGATTGCCTCGCTGCGTGACGAATGGTCGGAAATGACCATGACGTAACTTCGATTTCAAGACCCCGCGTTTACCCCGCGGGGTCTTTTTTTGTGCTTTGCAGACGAAAGAGAGTTTGCGGAGATTTCTCGGTCATCGCTGTGCGGATATGTAACGTTTTCGTGTGCAGGAAAAAAGAATTCTCTGAGGATTTCTGTGCGGAGCCTGCTCGGGCGGGAATGCCCGCACAGTGCAGGGGAGAAACAGGAAAGCTAAATGAGTGTTCCGTACTCGTCGTAGAGCTGTTCCGAGCGTGCGGCGATCTCCGCCTGGCGCTCCGTAATCTGCTGTGCGCGCACATAGTCGCGGCCGCAGGAGGCAAGCTCTTCCCGCAGGGCCGCATCCTCCGCTTCCAGGGCGGCAAGTTCCGTTTCGATGGCGCGGACGCGGTTGCGGCGCTGCGCTTCGCGGGCGCGGTCCTCCTTGCTGCGATAGCCTTCCGTCGGCTTCTTTTCCTCGGCCGCCTGTTTTTTGGGCGGTTCTTTTTTACGGTTGAGAAATTCCTGATATCCGCCGTCAAAGGGCAGGAGCGTCTCGTTTTCGATGAGGACGACGCGGTCGGCGACGGCCTCGGTAAAGCGGCGGTCGTGCGAGACGAACAGCACCGTTCCCGTAAATTCCCGAAGGGCGCTCTCCAACGCCTCGCGGGCGGGCAGATCGAGATGGTTGGTCGGCTCGTCCAGCACGAGCACGTTTCCGTGTTCCGCTTCCAACATCGCAAGGGCGAGCTTTGCCTTCAATCCGCCCGAGAGTTCTCCCACAGTCTTTTGTACGTCGTCGGCGTCCAACCCTGCCTGGGCGAGAATGCCGCGCGCGTCCGTCTGCGAGAGTCCGCGGTACTTCCCCCAGAAGGCATCCAGCACGCGGTCCGTCGGATTGAGCTGCGCATTCTCCTGGTCGTAGTAGGCGATATGCACATACCGCCCCAGCCGCACGCGGTTGTCTCCCGACAGCAGAAACTTCAAAAGCGTACTTTTGCCCGTACCGTTATCGCCCAAAAGCGCACATTTCTGTCCGCGCATCAGGACGAAGGAGGCGTCGTTGAGCAACGCCTTGCCGTCGACGGCGAGGTCAAAGTGTTCGGCGCGTATCACGCACTCGTAGGGCTGTTCTTCGAAGGAAAAGCTAAAGCGCGGCGGACGCTTGGGCGGAACGGGTTTTTCAAGCCGCTCCATGCGTTCGAGCTGTTTGACGCGGCTCTGCGCCGCCGAGGCGGACGTCGCGCGCACGATGTGACGGTCGACAAAGTCCTGCAGTTTTGCGATCTCCTCGCACTGTTTTTCGTAAAGGCGTTCCTCTTCCTTCCGCTTCTCTTCGCGCAGGACGCAGTATTTGGAATAGTTGCCCTTGTAGGATGTCAGCGTGCCGTTTTCGAGCTCGAGGGTGCGCGTGGTGAGCCGATCGAGAAAATAGCGGTCGTGCGAGACGACGAGCAGCGCGCCCTTGTAAGAGCTGAGATAGTCCTCCAGCCAGAAGAGGGTGGAGGTGTCCAGGTGGTTGGTCGGCTCGTCCAGGACGAGCAGTTCCGGCTCTTCCAGAAGGAGACGGCACAGTTTGAGCTTGGTGCGCTCTCCGCCGGACATGGTGCTGACTTTTTGATCGTAGAGGCGCTCGAATCCCATGCCGCCCAGCACGGTGCGGATGCGGACGTCGTAGTGATAGGAGTCGCGCGCCGCAATCCGTTTGTTGAGGCTCTCCGCACGGGCGGAAAGAACGCGCATCTGTTCCTCATCGGCGGTGACCATGTCCGCTTCCGTGGCGCGCAGACGGGCAATGAGCTGTCTGTCCTCTTCAAAGAGCTCCTCCATGGCGCCGTAAACGGTTGCCTCCGAGGTGAATCCGCCGCTCTGTTCGAGATACCCGAGCGAGAGCCCGCTCTTTCGGATGATGTTGCCTTCGTCGGGCGTGAGTTCTCCCGTCAGAAGTTTGAGAATGGTCGTCTTGCCCTCGCCGTTTCCGCCGAGAAAGCCGACGCGCTCCTTTTCGTGTATGGCAAACGAGACGTCCCTTACGACGGGGACGCCGACATAGCCGAACGTGACGTGTTCAAAACTGACAAGCATAGAATGTTCCTTCCTGCCGAAACTGTGGGTATGGAGAAAAAATGGAAGCAGGCCGAGGCCCTGCGGGAGCGCCTCAAAAGCGCATCGCCCGCACGGTGCGCCCGCCTCACCGAGCGGCTCGTGCGTCTCTTGGATGATCTGACCCGATAGCGCGCGGGCTAGTTCCGTGCCGCTTTGCCTGATGCGCGTGCGCCGACCCGATAGCGCGCGGGCTTGTTCCGTGCCGCTTTGCCTGGTGCGCGTGCGCCGACCCGATAGCGCGCGGGCTTGTTCCGTGCCGCCGCATCAAGCGGCGCGTGGCATCTGTATGACCCGACCGTTGCGTCGGTTTTCTGCCGTTCGCCGTGGCGGAGGACAGAAGTCTCGGAGCGCTCTTAAAAGTCCCAGGTCGGGATATAGGTCTTGCCCGTGCTCTCTTTTTCCTGCGTATAGAGGGGATCGAAGCCGAGCATTAAGGCGTGGTCGACGACGCGGCGGTATTCGCGCGCGGTGATGGGGCGGGCGAGCTCGGGCAGATTGCTCGTGCCCATGGGGGTGTATTGCCGCATGAGCGAGACGGGCGTGTGCGGGGGAAGCGTCTCTTTGAGAAAGTCAAGGATGTGCAGGGAATCGGAAGTGCTTTCGGGCATGACGAGGTGACGGACCAGGATTCCCGAGAGCAGCTTTCCGTCCTCCCAAACGGCGGGGGTCTGCGCCATAAAGGCGATGGCGCGGGAGGCGTATTCAAAGTAGTCCTTTCTGCCCGTGTAGCGTTCGGAGAGCGCGGGGGAGAAGAACTTGCAATCGGGCAGCCATACGTCGATGTAGGGCGCGATACGCTCAAGCGCGTCCGTCTTGCAATATCCGCCCGAGTTGTACACGACGGGAATGCGCGGCTTGTAGAGGGCAAGCGCTTCGGCGATGTCGTCGGAGACGTGGTCGGGTGTGACGAGATTGATGTTGTCTGCGCCCTGTTCTTCCAGCGTGCGGAAGATCTCCGCGAGTTCGGAAGGGGTCACTGTCTTCCCGCGCTGCGCCCGCGAGAGTTCGTAGTTCTGGCAGAACACGCACTTTAAGGAACACCCGCCGAAGAACACGGTGCCGCTGCCGTTTTTTCGGGAGATCGGCGGTTCTTCAAAGGGGTGGAGATAGTATTTTGCGACGGTAAGCCCTCTGACGCCGCACGCGCCCGCACGAACGGAGCGGTCTGCGCCGCAGGACAGGGGACAGAGAGTGCATTTCATAAAAAAAAGTATATCATGTTCGAGCGGAAAATGCAACCCGAAGGCATTGTGTTTTCGTTGACTTTTTCGGGCGCCCGTATTATAATGTACAGACTATGAGAAGATTTTTTACGAGTGAGAGCGTGACGGAAGGTCACCCCGATAAAGTCTGCGACAGCATTGCCGACGCCATTTTGGACGAACTTGTGTCGCAGGATCCCGAGACGCGTTCGGCGATCGAATGCTGTGCCGCCTATAACACCCTTTTCCTGACGGGAGAAGTGACTTCCCGTGCGCAGGTTAATTTTGAAGCGATCGCACGCCGCGTCATCCGCGAGATCGGCTATGACAGCGGCGATTTTGCATATGACAAGTGCCGTATCATCACGCTTGTCCACGGCCAGTCTGCCGACATCGCGCTCGGCGTGGACGCTTCTGCCGAGATGAAGGCGGGCGGCGCGGGGTACGATGCGCTCGGAGCGGGCGATCAGGGCATGATGTTCGGATATGCCTGCCGCGAGACGGACGTCTTTATGCCGCTTCCGATCATGCTGGCACATCGGCTTGCCTATCGTCTGACCGAGGCAAGAAAGTCGGGGGAGATCGGCTATCTTCGTCCCGACGGAAAGACGCAGGTCACCGTCGAATATGAGGGCAAGACGCCCGTCCGCGTGGATACGGTGGTCGTCTCGACACAGCACGATGCCGCCGTCTCGCAGGAGCAGATCGCGCAGGACATGAAGCGGCTCGTCATCGATGCCGTCATTCCCGCACGCCTTCTGGACGAAAATACGCGCTATCTCATCAACCCGACGGGCAAGTTCGTCATCGGCGGCCCGGAAGGGGATTCGGGGCTCACGGGCAGAAAGATCGTCGTCGACACCTATGGCGGAAGATGCCCCCACGGCGGCGGCGCCTTCTCGGGCAAGGACGCGACAAAAGTCGACCGCAGTGCCGCCTATATTGCCCGCTATATCTGTAAAAATCTCGTCGCCGCAGGGATCGCGGACGAAGTGGAACTGCAGGTCGCCTATGCCATCGGCGTGGCGCGTCCCGTCTCCGTCTTCGCCGAGACGTTCGGCACGGGCAAACTCCCCGATGACGCCATCGCCGACATCGTGAAAAAGGAGTTCGATCTGCGTCCCGCCGCCATCATTGATACGCTCGGCCTTCGCCGCCCCGTCTTTCGTGCCACGGCCGCCTACGGCCATTTCGGACGGGAGGGATTTTCCTGGGAACGCACCGACCGCGTTGCCGATCTGCAAAAATATCTCCGCTGAATTGCTGAAAAAGACCCGAACGGGTCTTTTTTTGTGCCTGTTTCCAACGGACTGCGGCGGGAAGGATGCCGCGCTGCACGTCTTTCGGACAGAGCCGCGCGGCGAAGCGGTGCGCCGACCGCTCCGCCGCGCGGCAGGCGTATGATACATTTTTCGGAAAAATCTGCGCCCCGGGAAGTTGGTAAACTTCCCGGGGCGCAGATTTATTTCAGGAGACGTCCGTGTTTTGCGAATGGCGTTGTATGGGTTCGTCTGTTTGGGGCGGAGCATTCGGAAGAGGCGTTTCGGAAGAGGGGGATTTTTCGGAAGGTGGAATATGTTCGCCCGCATCGGAAGGAACGGGCGCATTTGCGGGGAGTGCGGAGGCGGAAAGGGGCTGTTCGCTCTGCGTGCGGGCGCGGCGGGCTCTGCCCATGTGGTAGGCCCACTGGCCGACGGCGGCGCCGATGATGACGGCGTACCCGATGAAACTGAGGACTTTCGTGATCTGTTCGAGGAACAGAAATCCGAGAATGGCGGCAAAGAACACCTGCATGTAGTCAAAGACGGCGATTTCTTTGGCGGGGGCCTGGCGATAGGCCGCGGTGATGCAGAACTGGCCGCCCGTTGCGGCGGCACCTGCGAGCAGCAGCCACAGGAGCTGCATCAGCGACATGGGCTGATAAAAGACGAGCATGAGGGGGAGGGTGATGACGGAGGAAAATCCGGCGAAGAAGAACACGGTCATGATGCCGCGTTCGCCCTTATTCCCGAGGATGCGCACGCAGGTATAGGCGAATCCTGCGCACGCGCCGCTTGCAAAGCCGGAGAGTGCGGGCAGGACTTCCATGTCGAAGCGCGGGTTGACGACGCACATTGCGCCGGCGAAGGCGAGCAGGACGAAGATGACCTCGGGGATGGTGGGTTTTTCTTTGAGGAGAAAGACGGAAAAGAGGATGGCGAAGAAGGGGGAGAGTTTATTGAGGATGGAGGCGTCCGAGATACTGCCGATGTGGTCGATCGCGTAGAAATTGAGGATGACGCCCAGAAGGCCCAGGCCCGAGCGGAGCAGGTGCCACGGGATGCAGGCCTTGCTGTGGATGCGGAAGTGCTCCTTCTGAAAGCAGAGGATGACGAACACGACGACAACGGTAAGTCCGTTGCGGAAAAAGACCTTCTGCATGAGGGGCAGATCGCCCGCTAAGTTGACAAAGAGGTTCATGAGCGCAAAGCAGAGCGCCGCGCCCAGGATAAAAAGGATGCCGAGTCCCTTTTTGACGGTCGTATGCATACGCAATATTATATTCCCGCGCCCGAAAAATGTCAACGACTTCGGGACGCACGGGAAGGCGCGGAGCAGCCCGAAAGGCGGACATTTGGAAATTTTTTTGCATTTTGTCTTGTCACGGCGGGAAAAATGCGGTACAATCGACATGAAAAAGCAATGCGGCGGCGGGGAGAGACTCGTTTCTTGCCTGTCGGGACTTGACCAGTCGACCTGCTAAAGCAATGCGGCGGGAAAAGCGCATTGCGGACGGGACGGGAAACGCTTGAGAAAAGGAGATCATGGGGCGGCAAGGGCGCAGGCGGCCGCTGTGAGGTGACAATATGCAGGATGTTATTATTTCCCATCACAATCGGAATCTTTCGGCAAATCTTCTGCTTCCGTCGCGGCAGGCGCGGACGGCGGTCGTGTTCAGCCACGGATTTAACGGCTCGAAGGCCGACTTTCTTCCCGAGGCGGAGCTGTGTCGGAAGGCGGGCTGTGCGGCGCTCTGCATCGATTTTTGCGGCGGATCGGTGCGCGATCGGAGCGGATTTCCGACTTCCGCCATGACGCTCGGCACGGAGAAGGAAGACCTGCACGCGGCGGCGGACTTTGCGTTGCGGACGAGCGGGGCGGAGCGCGTTTTTTTGTTCGGGGGGAGCCAGGGCGGACTCATTTCGGCGCTGGTTGCCGAAGAACGCCGCGACGTCTGCGCGATGATGCTGCTCTACCCGGCGCTCTGCATTCCCGATGACTGGCGCCGAACGTTCCCCGACGGCAAATATCCCGAAACGTACACGCTCTGGGGCATGACACTCGGCAGAGATTTTTTTGCGGATGCGTGTGCGCGCGATGTCTTTTCACAGATCGGCAGGTTTTCCGGGCCTGTAAGGATCGTCCATGGGACGAGCGACCGGATCGTTCCGATCGATTACAGCCGCCGCGCCGCCGCGCTCTATCCGAACGCCCGTCTTACGGAGCTTGCGGGGGAGGATCACGGCTTTTCGCTTGCGGGAGGAATTGCCGTACGCCGCCTGCTCGAAGACATGCTGCGCGAAGAAAATTTGATATAGCAAAAAAGAAAACGGCGAAAAAACTGCACGGGATTTTCCGTTCGCTCTTTACAATTCACAAAATCTGTTGTATAATGGAAAGGACCCTTTGTTACAGTTCTATTCGGGTCGGAGGAAAATATGGCAAGCGTGAAGAAGAGGACATGGATCGCCGTGGGGGCGGTTCTGTTGGCTTTGCTTGTCGCAGCGGCGGTTGTCGTCGGCGTCATTCTCGGGAAGAAGGCCTATACGCCCGTCAGTGCGATCGATCTGCAGGAATATAAACTTGTCGACGTGGAGTACGAACGCGATTTCTACTGCAACGAACCCGAGCCGCGTGCCGCTCTCGTGTTTCGCAACGAGGAGGGGAAGGAGAAGCGCGCGCCGCTCTCCGAAGCGCAGGTCACGGGGCTCGACACGCATGAAGTCGGCGAGCGCGTCATGTCTGTTTCGGTGGAAGGCCAGCAGTTGGAGGTCGTCTATAAAGTCGTCTATAAGGACATCTATTTCAATCAATCGTCCGCCATTTGCCTGAGTCTTCACGATGCGTTTGAGCTGAAAAATCTCTATGCAAGCTGTACCGATTATGCGGATACCGTCGTCGCCAGGATCCCTCTAAACGAGATTTTTTCAGGAAATGACGTGGACGTTTCCGAGATTTCGGAGACAGCACAGACGGCAAAGACGCAGTACGAAGGATTTTCGTTTACGCTCTCCTATACGGTCGGGTATATCGGATATCGGAACCTCTATTGCAGTACGGCGTCGGTAAAAGAGGGCGATCGTTCCTTCCGCGTGGATCGTCTGCGCTTTTTCTGCAAGGAAGAGGACAAGCAGCCGACGCGCACGGCGGCGCTTTCGGGGTACGGCTCTTTCTATCTCGTCACCGAGGGAGATCCCGACATCTACGGCGATCCTTTGACCTTCGATTGGGTGGCGGATCCCGCCAATCCCGCCCGCATCAACTTGTATCTCAACCGCGTGGCGGACAACGCCGACGGCAGCGGCGCGTGCGTCTATGACGCAAACGCCCATACGCTCAAAGTCTCTTCTTCCGTGCTGTCCACCGCAAACGATCTCATCTTCCGCCTTCAGCTGGATTCCCTTCCCGTCAGCGAATAAGTCAGCGAGATGGCTACGGCCCGCCTCGGCGGGCCTTTTTTTGCGGGTTGGATTTGTCATATCGCATGGGACAAAACGGCGGCACGGTGCAAAGGAGCGAGGCATGAAACTCGGGAAATATAATGTGACGGTTTATCCGTCTGCGGAAGCGGGGCGGCCTGCGGTGTATCTCAACGTCTTCGGCAAAGAGGGACAGGCGGCACATGAGCTTCTGCAAAGCGCGGGATGCGACTGTACGCTCGTGGTGATCGGCGGGCTGAATTGGCAGCGCGACATGGTGCCGTGGGATGCGCCCTCTCCCTTTTTTGCGGGAGGCACTCTTACGGGCGGGGCGGAGGAGTATCTGCATACGCTCACGGAGCAAATTTTGCCTGCGGCAGAGGAGCGGCTTCCCGCTCCTCCTGGTCTGCGTGCGATCACGGGCTACTCGCTGGGCGGTCTGTTTGCGCTGTATGCGGTGTTCCGATCGTCGGCCTTTTCCCGATTCGCAAGCGTGTCGGGTTCGTTGTGGTTTCCCGGGATAGTCCGATTTGTGCAAGAAAACTTGCCGAAGGCCGAGCTCGCGTGCGCATGCTTTTCGCTGGGGGAGAAGGAGAGCCATACCCGCAATCGGGTGCTCTCCGCGGTGGAAGGGAACACGGAACAAATCGCGGACTGCTTCCGTGCGCGCGGAACGAAGACGTATTTCGTCCGCAATCCCGGCGGGCATACCTGCGATTGCGCCGCCCGCACGGCGGCGGATATTCTGCGGATGCTGCAATAGAACAATAGAATATGCAGGAAGACGCCGAATGCAGGAAAGCCCCGAACGGGAGGTCGCCCGAAGGCGATTTTGCCCCGAAGCTGACGGGCGAGGAAATGGGGCGGGAAGACCGATAACGCCTGCTTCGTGCGGGCGTTTTAGGCCTGCAAAGAAGGCCTGAAAAAAACAGGCGAAGTTTGCAGAAAAAAGTGTAAAAAATGCAAAAAAACACTTGACAATTCTTTTGATTTATACTATGATAATCAAGCATTGCGATTGCGGCACGCCGCAAGCGGGCCTTTAGCTCAGTGGTTAGAGCTGCCGGCTCATAACCGGTTGGTCCGCGGTTCGAATCCGTGAAGGCCCACCAACACGTCTTCTACGGAACGCTGTCTGATCGCATCTGCGGCGACGCCGTTTACACGGCCCAATAGCTCAGTTGGTTAGAGCGCCAGCCTGTCACGCTGGAGGTCGACGGTTCGAGCCCGTTTTGGGTCGCCATTTTTTTATGAGCCCCATTCCCAAGGAGTGAGGCTCGTGCCTTGAAAAAGGCATTTTTGCCTTGGTAGCTCAGTCGGTAGAGCAACGGACTGAAAATCCGTCTGTCGGTGGTTCGATTCCGCCCCAAGGCACCATTTGCCGGTGTAGCTCAATTGGCAGAGCAGCTGATTTGTAATCAGCCGGTTGCTGGTTCAATTCCGGTCACCGGCTCCACCGACAAGCATCACAATTTCATACGCGGGAAGATTCCAGAGCGGCCAAATGGATCAGACTGTAAATCTGACGTCTTCGACTTCGGTGGTTCGAATCCACCTCTTCCCACCACAAAAGACCTTATCCGATTTCGAGATAAGGTCTTTTGTTTTACTCTTGCAATTCTTATTCAGGGCAAGCCTGTCCCGCACATTTTTGTGCGGGACAGGCTTGCTCGTTTTCGGACATTTTGTCTCGGATCCGGAAGGAGCTCGTGTCCGAAAAGATAATTTTTCAAAAAAAAACGGCAAATCCGACGCTATCAAGGGAAGGGGAAAAATTGTATAATCGGGGCGACATTGTTTGAAGGAGGCGGATCATGGAGAAAAAGATTCCCGTTGTCGTGATCAGAGAGCTGTCCGAGACGGACAAAATCCTTTCTGCCCTGAAGGCGCACGGTATCTTGTGTGCGGAGATCACCTTTCGTACGGCGTGCGCGGAGGAAGCGCTTCGGCTTGCCTGTCGGAATTATCCCGAGATGGACGTGGGGGCGGGGACTGTCATCAACAAAGCGCAATGCAGACGCGCGCTTGCGGCGGGGGCGAAATTCATCGTGTCTCCCGGGTTTTCGGAGGACGTTGCGCGCCTGTGTCAGAGGAAAAGAATCCTGTATTATCCCGGCTGTGCCACGCCGACGGAGATCATGCAGGCGCTCAAATGGGGGATCACGACGGTGAAATTCTTTCCTGCGAGCGTCTATGGCGGCTTGAAGGCACTCAAGGCGCTGAGCGCGCCCTTCCCGTAAGTGAAGTTCATCCCGACGGGCGGCGTCAATCGGGAGAACATGGAGGAGTATTTGGCGTTTGAAAAGACGGCGGCGATCGGCGGAAGTTTTCTTGTGGAGGAGGCGTTGCAATGCGAGTGATCACATTCGGTGAACTGATGTTACGGCTCGCGCCCGAGGGGTATGAGCGCTTCGTGCGGCGCACTGCGGAATTTTATCCTGTGCGGCGCGTGCAGGAAAGACTTCCTTCGCGGCTCGGAACGGCGTCAAACTACACATTCGCGCCGATTTGCTCTTTGTGAAAAGCATACGGTGTGCCGTAAGCGAAGAAAACGAGCATATTGAGCGCTTATCGGATCCACGCATAACAATTTGCAATATTTATTATAAGATATACTTATGCAATGAGGTTTTCTGATTGCGGAGAGGATATGGCAAAAACAATGTTTTTCGGATGTCGACCTGTCGGAAAAGCAAAATTTATTCTGCGATTCAAAAAAACAGGGGGAAGAGCGGCGGATACGGGTGCTCTTTTTACAAAGAGCAGGGAAGGGCGCGTACCAAGCAGATTTATAAGTTTGACGAATAACTGTAATTGAAAATTTGAAAGGTTCGGATTGTGTCTGTTTCTTGACAACTGTGTGAAAAAGTTATAACTTTTTATAATGAAAACCGGGAGCGGAGCGGAAAGCGCGCTGTCCGTACACACGGCGGACAGAGAGGTACGACCGGAAAAAATGGGAAGGAGAAGAGAGATGAAGCGCAAGAAATTGCTGGCAGGGATGTTGGCGGCGGTTTCGGTGACGATGACGTCAGCGATTGCGGCGTGTACGACGGAGCCTGCCGACGAGCCGCAGACAGAGGGACCCGAGACGGGCGTCTATTATTTTGACGCGGGAACGGACGAGTACACTCTTGTACTCGGCAACGTGGATGAATTCACGTTTCTCGTGAACGGGGTGACCAAGAAGGGTACCTACACGCTTTCGGGCGGCACGCTGTATCTTGACTTCGCGCAGGCGGAGGACGAGAACATTACGGCGACGCTGGAAGATGACGTCATCACGCTGACCTATCAGGATGCGTCGATGCGGTTTCTCAAGCGGATCGACTACACGGTGACCTATGATACGCAGGGGCGCGGCAGTGTGGAAGCGGATACGGTCATCAACGGCAAGACGGTATCTGCGCCGGAGGTTCCCGCGTATGACGGATACACGTTTGTCGGGTGGTACACGGACACGACGTACATGACGCCCTTCCTGTTTGACGCACAGCCCGTGACGGGCGACATGACGCTGTATGCGTACTGGCTGGCGACGTCGGAGGAAAAGGCGGAGTACACGGTGGACTTCGATCTCGGATATGACGCAGAGCTTCCCGCCGTGGAGACGGTGGAGGGATGCGTGATTGCCTCCGAACTTCCCACGCCCGTGCGGGAGGGATACACCTCCTCGGGGGTGTCCTGGGAAGCGGTGAGCGGCGCGAAGGTATATGACGTGACGATCACGGCGCCGAACGGACTGACGCAGGCGTTCCGGAATTTGCAGACGACGAGCCAGAGCTATGATTTCTCCGCGGAAGATGCGGGCGAATATGTCGTGACGGTGACGGCGTCGGCGGCAAACAGCGCGGAAGGGGATCCGAACGCGGTCACGGCGACGCGATATTTCAACAACAAGGCGCTTGCCGCGGTATCCTCCTTTACCGTGGTGAGCAATTCGGCCCTTCTCTTCAAGGGAGTTGAGAACGCGCAGCGTTATTATCTCACGATCGAATGCGGCAACCCGGCGCATCGGCACGAAGATGTCGAACTTGGCAGCTCTACCAATTATAACTTCTCCAACTGCGCGATGCAGGAGGGCGGAATTCGGTTCACGGTGCGCGCGGAAGCGGACGGATATGCACCCTCCGTTTCCAAGATGTTCGTTTATAACCGCGCGCTGGCGCAGGTGACGGGACTGACGTACGACGCGGCGACCGAGACCATCCGCTGGGACGCGGTGGCGGACGCGATGAGCTATGTGATCGCCGTCGGCAATACCGTCAAGGACATCGGCAGTGCGACGAGCTACTGCATCAAGGACTGTGCGGCGGGCGAGGTGACGTTTACGGTGTATCCACGCACGAAGGGATATAATTCGCCCGTTCCGAGCGAGCTGAAAGTGACGAAGGCGACGCTTGCGACGCCGCAGGACATTACGGTGCGCGGGAACACGCTGACGTGGAACGCGGTGGAGGGAGCGACGTCGTACACGGTGCGGATCAACGGCACGGAGTATGCGTCGGACACCAACAGCTTTGATCTGTCGCAATATGAATCGGCGGGCGAACTCAGCGTCATGGTGCGTGCGGACGGCCTGCTCCTCGAACAGTATGCCTTCCAGGGCAGCGTGTCGCTGGAAGAGATCACACTCCCGGCGCGCATGACGTCCGTCGAGCTCGCTTCCGCGCTCTTTGACGGCTGCGACGCGCTGGAAAATATCTACGTCGAAGCGGGCAGCGCAAACTACGTCTCCGTAGACGGCCTGCTCTGCGACGAGACGGGCGCGACGCTGCTCTATTACCCGAGCGGCAGAACGGGCGCGTTCACCGTTCCCGTCACGATCACGGCCATCGGCGACGGCGCGTTTGCGGGGCATAAAGGCCTCACGCAGGTCACCATCGGCGCATATGTGCAGAGCGTCGGCGAAGGCGCGTTCGAGGGCTGCGTCGGCCTGACGTCCGTCGAGTTTGCAAGCGCGGCGATTCCGCAGGAAATGACCATCGGCGAGGGCGCGTTCCGCGATTGCGCATATCTGGAGCGTGTCACGTTCGGCGAGAACAGCAACGTCACTTCCATCGGCGGGTATGCCTTCTCGGGATGCAGACGCCTGGAGGCGTTCACCATTCCCGAAACGGTCACCGAGATCGGCACATACGCCTTTGAAAACTGCGCGACGCTGGAAGAGATCACCCTCACGGGCCAGTCGGTCACGGTCGGGAACTATGCTTTCAGCGGCTGCGAAAGCCTGGACAGCGTCAGCATCGGCGCCTCGGTCGAGAGCTTCAACTTCATCCTGGTGTTCAACGACTGTGCCGCGATCACGACGGTCAACGTCGATCCGAACAATGCCTTCTTTGCAACCTACGACGACGTCCTCTATAACAAGGATCTGACGACGCTCATCTTCTGCCCGAGAGGGCGTACGGAGGTCTCGATCGCCGACTCGACGCTCGTCATCGGCGACAACGCCTTCGAGAGCTGCCAGATCACGGACGTCACGCTTCCCGACGGCGTCACGACGATCGGCGCAAAGGCCTTCCGCGAGAGTGCTCTCACGCAGATCACTCTGCCCGAAAGCCTTCTGTCCATCTGCGACGAGGCCTTCTGCTCCTCCAAGGTCACGGCTCTGGCCATTCCGGAGAGTGCCACGCAGATCGGCAAGAGTGCGTTCTCGAGCTGCCGTTCGCTCAAGAGCGTGACGCTTCCCTCCACGCTGACGAGCATCGGCGAGCGGATGTTCTACAGCTGCTCGGCGCTGGAAAGCATCAAAATCCCCGAGACGGTCACGTCCATCGGCGCCTATGCCTTCACCTCGTGTTCTGCCCTGCCGGAGATCGTCCTCCCCGCAGGCGTGACGGAAATCGGCGCCAACGCCTTCCAGAGCTGCTCTTCGATCGAGAGCATGGTCATCTCTTCGGGCGTCACGGGCATCAACAACTACCTGTTCCAGAGCTGCTCTTCGCTGACCTCGGTCACGCTTCCCGCAGGCATCAAATCCATCGGCATGATGGCGTTCTACAGCTGCAGGGCGCTGAGCGAGATTACACTCCCGTCCGGACTGGAATCCATCGGCTCCACGTCCTTTGCAAACTGCGCGGCGCTTACTTCCGTCGTGATTCCCGAGACGGTCACGTCCATCGGCTCGTCGGCGTTCTATAACTGCGGCTCGCTCACGGCGCTCGACCTTCCCGACGGGATCAGTTCCACCGCATCCAATGCGTTCCAGAATTGTTTCTCCCTCCAGAGCATCACGCTTCCGGCGGCCCTCACGGCGATCAACTCCTCGCTGTTCAGCGGATGCACCGCGCTCAAGAGCCTCGTCCTTCCCGAAGGCCTTCTGACCATCGGCAGCAGCGCATTCAGCAACTGCAAATCGCTCACCGAACTGCAGCTTCCCGCCTCGGTCGTCACGGTGAGCGCGGGCGCCTTCACGGGCTGTGCGGCGCTTTCGCTGACGGTGGACCAGGCGAACACGCACCTCACCGTGCAGAACGGCGTCCTGTATGAGAACAGATCTTCCGCCCTCGGTGACGACGCTGCCCGCCAGCCTCTTCGACGGCTGCACCGCATTGAAGGAAGTCGTCATCAACGGTCGCATTACCGCCATCGGCAACTACGCGTTCCGCAATACCGCGATCACATCGTTCACGATCGGCAACAGCGTGACGTCCGTCGGATCCTACGCCTTCAGCGGGTGCGCGGCGCTCACCTCGCTCGTCTTTGAGGCGGGTGGTACGTCGGTGCTCACGATCGGGACGTACGCCTTCCAGAAATGCACCGCGCTCACCGATCTGAACCTGACCCTGCGTGTCCGCGACTCGGGCCGCACATACGGATTGGGCGTGGGGTGCTTCCAGAGCTGCACCGCACTCTCCGAAGTCATTCTCAACGATCCGCTCTATGAGACGGAGGACTACTTCAGCTCTGCCCGCGGCGTCTTTGCCGACTGCACTTCGCTGGAGAGCCTCACGATTCCCGTCAACATCATCGGCTGGTCGGATTTCGGCCTGTTCGAGGGCAGCTGCTCGGTGACCTCCATCCAAGTGGCGGCGGAAAACGAGGCGTTCTGCTCCATCGACGGAAACCTCTATTCCAAGGACGGGACCGTTCTCGTGCAGTACGCTCCCGGGAAAACGGAGACCTCGTTCGTCGTCCCGGACGGCGTCACCGAGATCTTCGGCGGGGCCTTCGTCGGCTGCGGCAGCCTCATGAACGTCACCGTTCCCGCCAGCGTGCAGACGATCTCGTGGTTCGCGTTCAACGGCTGGACCAAGGACAGAACCATCACGGTCTTTTTTTTATGATCGCCGAACCGCATGCGGAAAGCAAGGCGACATCGGCAACCATGCCGAACCTCATGTCAAACCCCGTGCCGACCCTGTGCCGACCCCAGGCCGAACCCCGTGCCAAAAACCCGATTTGCGGTCATTCGGGACAAAGCGGATCGGGGCGAACCATCCGTTTCAAAGCAAAAAATCTTTTCCGTATGAAAATAAAAATGCCCCTTGACAAGGCGGAAAAAATAAAGTATAATCTATTTAGGAAATCGATTAACCTTCCTTGACAAAAGGGAGGCGGGGGGAAGAAAAAAGGTTTCGGAGGGTACGAAAATGAAACATCAGGTTTACAATCCTTTTTTGCCGACGGACGTGTACATTCCGGACGGCGAGCCGCACATCTTCGGGAATCGGGTGTATCTGTACGGCTCGCATGACAAAGAGGGCGGCGAAACGTTCTGTATGCTCGACTATGAAGTCTGGTCGGCGCCGGTGGACGATCTGTCCGACTGGAGCAGCAAGGGAAGCAATTTCAGCGCCGCGCAGGATCCGCTTTCGAAGGAGACGGGGCGGGAATACATATACGCGCCCGACTGTGTGCGCGGAAACGACGGAAAATACTATCTCTATTATTGTCTGAGCGGAGACAAGGGCGTAGGCGGGTATTTCGGCCCGATCGGGGTAGCGGTCTGCGACACGCCGGACGGAAAATTTACCTTTTACGGGCATGTGCGTTTTGCCGACGGAAGGCTGTGCTATCGGTTTGTGCCGTTCGATCCTGCCGTCATCAACGACGGCGGCGTCATCCGTCTGTACTATGGGACGTGGTATCCCTTTGACGAGCTCCCGCCGGAGGAGCGCAAGAAGTATCTTCCGCAGGAGGCGGCGATGTTCGGCAAGACGGTGGAAGAAATTCTTGCGGAGCCGGGCGGCGTGATGGGGGCGGTGAGCTGTACGCTGGCGGACGATATGCTCACGATCACCGACGGCCCGCGGCGCATTCTGCCTGCCGTGACCAAGGGGACGCCCTTTGAGAGCATTCTTGCGAAAGACGGTCTCATCGAGGGGCATCAGTGGGTCGGACACGGATTTTACGAGGGCTCGTCCATCCGCAAGATCGGCGATACCTATTACTTTATCTATTCTTCGGTGAACAACCACGAGCTCTGCTATGCGACGAGCCGTTATCCCGACCGCGACTTCACCTTCCGCGGGACGATCGTCTCCAACGGCGACGTCGGCTATCACGGCAGAAAGGAGGCAGACCGCCTCAATCATACGGGAACGACGCACGGAAGCATCGAGTGCATCAACGGAAAGTGGTATGTGTTCTATCACCGTCAGACGCACGGAACCGATTACAGCCGTCAGGCGTGTGCGGAACCCATCGTCATATTGCCGGACGGCTCCATCCCGCAGGTGGAGATCACGTCCTGCGGGCTAAACGGCGGGCCTTTGGCGGGGACGGGGGAATATCCCGCCGTCATCTGCTGCAATCTCACCGACGGGCATATGCCGCACGGCGGAAATGCGAGTTTTACGGGAGTCCCCATGGTGACGGACGCCGACGGCGAGCGTTTTCTCACCAATCTGCATGCGGGAACGATGATCGGGTACAAGTACTTTGACCTGCGCGCGACGCAGGCGCTGGATGCGGAAGTGCGCGGAAAGGGAACGCTTGTCCTCGGTGACGCCGCGGCGGAGGTGGACTCCGACGTGTGGACGCACGTCACCTTTCCCGTGTGCGATCACGGGGAAAACGCGCCCGTTGTCTTTCACGTCACGGCGGGGAATCTGGAAATGCGCTCGTTCCGCCTGAAAGAATGCGCGTAAGGGGGGAGGAATGGTAACCATTTACGACATTGCAAGGGCGTGTAACTGCTCCTCGGCGACGGTGAGCAAGGTGTTCAATCACGTCGGGAGCATCAGCGAGAGCAAACGCAAGGAAGTGCTTGCCGCGGCGGAGAAGATGGGGTATGTTCCCAACGTCACGGCGCGCAATCTGGTCAAGAAGCGCTCCAACATGGTGGGTGTCCTGCTCTTCGTGGACGAGAGTCTCGGCCTGCGCCACGAACTGTTTGCCGAAATGCTCAACCGCTTCCGTACGGCCATGGAGAAAAACGGGTACGAGATCGTGCTCATCTCCGAAAAGGGAAGCCAATGGGAGGGCAAATTCCTCGACCATTGCCGCGCTCTGCATCTGGACGGCATCTTCTGTCTGTGCTGCAACTATGAAGCGACCGCGGTGCGCGAACTCATCGAGAGCAATATCCCCGTGGTGGGGTATGAGTCGCCCTATACGAACCGCCCGTGCGTCGAGAGCAAGAACTACGAGGCGAGCAAAAAGCTGACGGAGCACCTCATCGAAAACGGTCATCGCGAGATCGTGTTCATTGCGGGAACGGACGTGGCGATCACGCGCGACCGCATTGCGGGATACAGAGCGGCGCTCACCGCGCACGACATTCCCGTCGACGAGGAACGCATTCTGCACACGGGATTTTTCAGCCATGACCACGGCGCGCTCGCCACGCAAGCGCTGCTTTCCTGCCGCAAGTCGTTCACGGCGGCGATGTATCCCGATGACTTTACTGCCGTCGCGGCATACCGCGACCTCGCAAAGGCGGGTCTGTATGTCGGTCAGAATATCTCCGTCACGGGCTTTGACGGCGTTTCCATCGGCCGCATGGTTTCTCCGCGCCTGACGACCATTCGCCAGGATGCTGTCCGCCTCGGACAATGCGCCGCTGATCTCCTCATCCGCCGCATCGAGGACAAGGAGATCGCACAGCCGCTCGTCCGCCTGGACGCCGAATTGCTCCCCGGCGACAGCGTCTGCAAGATAACAACCGATTGACCCGCCGCGGAAGGGGACAATCCCGCTTCCGTTCACGGCGCAAAGAGTTCGGGCGTCAAAGCACGCGAATACAACGCTTTTGTCCTTCTTTGGGAAGTCGATCGTCGGTTCTTCGGATTCAAAGGTCGTACGGCGCGCAAAAGTCGGACGGCGTTCAAAGGCCACACGGCGCAACGCGCCGCCGATCGGCTGTCGGACGGATCAAAAAGTCAAGATTCTGCAACAAAGGCACCGCCGTACGACGGTGCCTTTGTTATATCGGGAAAAAATTTGTGCAACTTGCAAAAAAATCGGAAAAAATTTTTTCCAAAACTATTGACAGAAGTCGGAATCCGTGTTATAGTATGCATGTAAGGTAATCGATTACCCTGTAATCGGTTTTTTCTTTCCCCGATAAGTTAATCGATTACCTTAACAAAATATTATCTTTTTAAGGAGAGGTGTGTAGGTATGAAGGGGAAAAAGATTGTATCGGTTGCTCTTTCCGCTGCGCTGCTCGGTTCGGCTGTGGGTATGCTGGCGGGGTGCGGCGAGAGCAAGGGGGACAAGATGGTCTACTGGGTCTTTGACCGCGACATGGCGCAGCAGGTTACGGATTATTACGCGACCGAAGAGCGCAATCTCGGCTATGAGATCGAAGTGGAGACCGTGCCTCTGGAGCAGATGCTGCAGCGTCTTGACAACTCGCTGCGTACGGGGACCAATCTTCCCGACGTCGTTGCGTTGGAGGCAGAGACATTCAAGAAGTATATCGACAACGGGGCGCAGTCGTTGGAGCCGCTTGACGACCTTATGGATCTGACGACCAATATGTATGATTACACGGTCGATGCGGCGACGGGTCCGGACGGGCATCTGTATGCGCTTGCGACGAACGTGACGCCCGGTGTGTTTGCATATCGCCGCAGCATGGCGAAGGCGGTGTTCGGCACGGATGATCCCGTGGAAGTGCAGAAGCACTTTGATACGTGGGAGCACTTCATCGAGTCCGCGCGCATTCTCCGTGACTCCCACGGGGAGAACAACGAATATCCCGAGGGGATCAAGGTGATTTCCTCGTATATGGACATCGGCAAGGTGTTCTGCGGCAATCGTTCGGAGGGCTGGGTAGACGACAACGGCAACCTTACGATCGATCCTTCGCTGTACGAAGGCGAATACAGCATGATGGAATTCGCCAAAATGTTACAGAACGAGGAACTCAGCCATGAGACGACCTCGGGCGACGGCACCTGGTACAGCGACGTCTGGGACAACAAGGTATTCGGCTATTTCCAGGCGACGTGGGGCATCAACACCAACCTGGAGAACAACTGTTCCGATTCGTCGGGCGAGAACAGCTCGTACGGCGACTGGGCGGTCATCGAAGGGCCTGCATCCTACTTTGAAGGCGGTACCTATCACGTTGTGATCAAGGGGACGAAGTGGCTGGACGAGGCAAAGGAGTTCGTCAAGTTCTTCTCCACGGATGAGACGTACATGAAGAACTGGGCGAAGGAGCACGGCGACTTCATGAACAACAAGCAGTACATGCAGGATCTTGTCACGGACGAGTCGGCGAACAACGAATTCCTCGGCGGGCAGAACCCTTATTCCATTTTCATCTCGCAGGCGGAGAAGATCAACGGTGAGATCATCACGCGTTACGACAGCGAGATCAACGGTTACTACGAGGCATGGGCGACCAACTACGCCGAAGGAAAGGCGGAGGCGCAGACGATCGACGACGCCATCACGCAGTTCAAGGCGATGGTGGAGGCGTCCGGTCTGGACATCAACATTGCCTGACGCGGGGGTGACGAAATGCGCCCTGAGCAACAGGCGGCAGCTGCTTCCGAGGCGGTGAGGGAGGCCGATCGGGCGCCCGAAACCGCACAGGAACAGCAGCCCAAGAAGAAATTCCGCTGGAAAGTCGATTACTACGGGATCCTCTTCATTCTTCCGTTCTTCGTGGTGTACGCGATCTTCTCGCTGTATCCCATGATCTATTCGGTCGCACTCAGCCTGACGGACTATGAAGGGTTCAACCGCGTCATCAGCATCATCGGCTTTGATAACTTTGTCTGGCTCGCAACACAGCCCAGATTCTGGCAGTCCCTGCTCAACACGGTCATGATCTTCTGCATGAACTTCGTCCCGCAGATGCTGTTTGCGCTCATCTTCGCGGCGATGTTCACGGGCAAGACGTACAAAATGCGCGGCAAGGGGGCATTCAAGGGGATCTACTATCTCCCGAATATCCTCACGGCAACGTCCGTCGCCGTCATGTTCTATACGCTGTTTGCCCGTCCGAGCGGCGGCCTGTGGCAGCTGCTCACCAAGTTCGGCATGGACTGGGACATCAACCTCTACCTCATGCCCTGGCCGTCCCGCATCATCATTGCGTTCATTCAGTTCTGGATGTGGTTCGGAAACAGCATGATCACGCTTTCGGCGGGCATCCTCGGCATCAATCCCTCGGTGTTTGAAGCCGCACAGCTGGACGGCGCGTCGCAGAAGGACATCTTCCTTCACATCACGCTTCCGCTCATCAAGCCCATCGTCGTTTACAGCCTTGTCGTCTCCACGCTCGGCGGCCTGCAGGTGTTCGATATCCCGTATCTGTTCCTGTCCGGCGGCCCCGTTATGACGGGCGGCCGGAACGCGACGGAGACCGTCGCCGTCTATATCTACAAGATGGCATTCACGGGCGATATGCGCTACAACGTCGCATCGGCGGCGAGTGTCTATCTGTTCGTCATCTGCATGATCGTCAGCTTCGTGCTCTTCCGCATCACGCATTCGGATGAGCTCAAACAGCAAAAGCGCATCGAGCGCCGCATCGCAAGGCGGGGAGGGACAGCAGCATGAACGAACAACCCGTCACCATGACCAACGAAGAAGTGCTCATGCACGAATCGCTCACCGAGGCGCAGATCCACAAGCTCGCCAAAAAGCAGGTTCCGCTCAAAAAGCGCGTCAAGCACGGCGTCGTGACGACCGTCATCTATATCCTCTGTGTATTGATGGCGATTGTCTGCCTGCTCCCGCTCTGGCTCTTGTTTGTGGACGCAACCCGCGCCACGACGCAGATCAACCAGGGCATGAGCCTGATCCCGAGCAAATACCTCATCACGAATTTCAACTCGCTGATCGAGTTCAACCTGCCCATTCTGCAGGCGTTCTTCAACAGCGTGTTCATCAGCTTCTGTTCCACGGCGCTCAGCCTGTACTTCTCCACCCTGACGGCGTATTCCTTCGTGGCATACCGCTATAAGGGACAAAAGGCCGTCTGGTCGGTCATCCTCATCCTCATGATGATCCCCGGACAGCTCTCCATGATCGGATTCTACAAGCTGGTCGTCGACCTCGGAATGTATGACACCTACTGGCCGCTCATCATTCCCGCCGTTGCGGGGCCCGGCGCGGTGTTCTTCTTCAAACAGTATTTCGACGCGAATTTCTCCAAGGAGATGGTGGAAGCGGCGCGCATCGACGGTTCGAGCGAGTTCCGTACGTTCAACCTCGTCGTGTTCCCGACGCTTGCTCCGGCGCTCGCGACCAACGCGATCATGGGCGTCGTCGGATCCTGGAACAACTACATGGGGCCGTTGATGCTCATTTCTTCGACGGAGAAGTACACATTCCCCATGCTCTCGCAGCTGTTGAAGACAGACCGTTACAGCACCGACCTCGGCGCGATGGCTCTGGCAGTCTTTTTGACCATTCTTCCGTTGCTCGTCGTCTATGCCTGCTTCTCGCGGTTCATCATCCGCGGTGTGGCGATCGGCGGCGGCAAGGAGTAACACAAAATTCAGGGAGGAAAAATTATGAAAAAAGCGATCGCCGCAGGCCTTGCGGCAACCATGCTCGCCGCGACGTCTTTGGGCTTCGCGGGGTGCAGCAACGAGCAGACGCTCCGCGAGAAGTACAAGGACTACTTCCTCATCGGCGCGACCATGAGCTACGGCAACTTCGAGACGTACGAGGACATCGTGGACGAATTCAGCTCCATGACGTGCGAGAACGAGATGAAGTGGAACAACACGGAGCCCAAAGAGGGTGAGTTCGACTTCACCATGTCCGATGCGATGGTGGAATTTGCAAAGGAGCACGACCTTTCCGTGCGCGGTCACTGCATTGCCTGGCACAATAAGGATGCCATTCCGGACTGGGTATATGAGGGCGGCTTTGATGCCGCGCGCGAGCGCCTTCTCAACCACGCGACGGGAGTGGTTTCGCACTTCGGCGATTCCATCTATGCGTGGGACGTGTGGAACGAAATGCTCACGGACGACACCGACGAAGATGACACCAACCTCTTCCGCATCAGCTATGCGGATGACGCGACCAACGGTTCCAAGTGGCACGAACTTGCGGGACTTGCCAAGGGTCAGTCCGAGGAAGACCGCATTGCCGCAAACCAGAAGATCGAACAGCTTGTCGTTGACACCTTCGCGGCGGCGCGTGCGGCGGCGCCCGAAGGGACGAAGCTCTATTACAACGAATATTTCGTGAACAACACCTACAAGTGCCGCAAGCTGCTTGTCTTCCTGCAGGATCTCATCGACATGGGCTGCGAGATCGACGGCGTCGGCATTCAGGCACACTACGACATCACTTCCTTCGACGCAGAGATGCTGGAGAACCTCATCGTCAGCATTTCCGAGCTCGGCCTTGACGTGCAGATCACCGAGATCGACTTCTCGATGTACGACTACAACGCAGACACGTCGCTCTATTACACCGAGTTCACGCCCGAGATGGCGGAACTGCAGGCGAGCTGCTTCGGCAAGGCGTTCGAGATCTTCCGCAAGCACGCGGACAAGATCTCCAGCGTTACCCAGTGGGGCGTCGCGGATGACAGCAGTTATCTGTTCAACATGCCCGTGAAGAACCGCAAGGACTGGCCGTATCTCTTCGATGCGGGACATCAGCCCAAGCTCTGCTATGAAGCAGTCATGGACTTTTAAGGAGGGAAGAGGATGAAAAAGAAGAATTTCGTGCTCGTCGGGTTGAGCACGCTCATGGCGGCGGCGCTCGGTCTGGGCGTCCTGACGGCCTGCCAGGACGGTGCGGAGGAAGTCAAACCCACCGCGCTCGTGGACGGCGTCAACTGTTACTACGGAGACGGAGAGGACGTTCACCTCAAGGGCTGGATCGCCTCCGTCACCAACGATGCGTGGACGATCGATGAAAACTACACCGATGCGGAGGCGGAGGGCTCGCCCGTCGTCACCCATCTCGGCTATTCCAAGAACGATGCCTGGCGCAATTTCGGCGTCAAGATCGACGGCGAATATTCCGACTTTGCCTACCTCAACATCACGATGCGCGCCAAGGCGCGCGTGACGGACGGCGCGGTCTCCGTGTTCTTGAAGATCGTCAATCCCGTCACGGGCAGAGAGGACATGAACGTCCTCGGTTCCGACCTCTACTTTGACGTCTCGACGGACGTCTACACGACGTACACCTTCGAGATCCCGTCCAAGTACCGTCAGATCCTCGACATCGCGAACGACGTCTGCCTGTTCCCCGAACCCGGCATCGCCAACAGCGACTCCATTCACGCGGGCGACATCTATGTCAAGGATATGTGGTTCTCCGAGGAGCGTCCCGCGGACGGCGTGACGCCCGTGGACGATACCTGGCGTACCGAGGCATGGTGCGGCTATGAAGTGACCCGCGGCGGCGAAAACGAGGCGGTCATCACCTACAACAAGCCCGCCGACTGGTCGCGCTTCTATCGTCCCGTTCCCAAGGATGAGATCTTCCTCGAGAACGGCACCATCAACAACATGCTCAAGCTGCAGTTCACGTCCGATACGATCACGTTCGGCAGCACGGAGTATGCCGACAGCGTCGAGCAGTTCCAGTTCGGGATCTGGGGCGATCCCAACCCCGGCACGGAAGCGGCGTACTACCAGCAGTGGTTCGGACAGTACTACCGCGATAAGTATGAGGACACGCAGGATTGGTCGAACAATCCCTCCGTGTTCAAGGTGGAAAAGGACGAGACGACGGGCGTCGTCACGCTCTACTGCCAGGTCGCTCCCGCGCTCATGGCGATGGCGGGGCACTTCGACCAGCAGATCTGGCTTGTGTTCAACCTGGAGAGCCAGCCGCACGGCGGGGCTTCCGACCAGGCTCCCGGCTATATCCACGGCGCCGTTCCCTTCGACGGCATCGGCCAGATGACCATTCTCTCCTCCGAGTTCTATTTCGACGAGAACGCTCCCGTCTACACGGAGCCCGTCGTCAACGAATCGGGTTGGGAGAACAACGCGGCAAACGCCTACACGATCTCCTCGGAGAAGTCGGGCGTCTTGGCGAACGTCACCTATGAAAACCTTGCCTACAACCTGTGGTCGTGCATCGTCTATCCGGTCAGCGACGCACAGCGCAAGAACACCGTCATCATCACGCTGCGCAACAACGGCGAAGAGAACATCCTCTACGGAATCGATCTTTCCGACGAGGCCAACCGTCAGTACGGCTATCTCGCTCCCGGCGAGACCAAGGAGCTCAAACTGCAGAATGCGGCGGCGTACGATGCGATCAACTTCTTCATTGATACCTGCTATCCCGGATATGACGCTTCCGTCACGGAGGGGACTTTCTCGGGCGATCTCGACATCGTCTCGCTGGAGTTCTCGGACGAGACGATCAGCCAGCCGGAGACGCCTTCTTCCGTAAACGGATGGGGCATTGTCGAAAGCGGCAAGTCGCTGTACACGATCTCTGCGAAGGAGGGCGTGCTTGCCAACGTGACGTATGCGGGTGTTTCGCCCACGCTCTGGGCAAACCTCTATCGCGACGTTGCGGCCAATGAACGTACCGACACCGTGGAGATCACGCTGCGCAACAACGGCACGGAGAAAGCGCTCTACGGCATCGACCTTGCAGACCAGGCAACCCGTCAGTACGGCTGGCTGGAAGCGGGCGAGACCAAGACGGTCACGCTCACCAATTCTGCGGCATATACGGTCATCAACTTCTTCCTTGACTGCTGCTATCAGGGCGACTTTACGACCGACAAAGAGACGCTGAGCGGCGATATCGACATCGTCTCGCTGAACTTCGTCGGCGAGCCCGAACCGACGCCCGAGGACGGCCTTGTCTGGACGACGACCTCGGCGAACCTCTCCCTGAACGGAAAGGTCATCACGCTCAACAACCTCATGGACGGCGCATGGCAGAACGTGAGCGCTTCGCTCACGCTGACGTCGGGCGGCAAGATCTCCGTCCCCGTCACGAACAACACGAATGCGATCGCCAAGTTCAAACTGAGCGTCATGTACGACAACGATCAGGGCGGCTGGTCCGATCTCGAGGGCAACGGCACCACGGTCTGCTGGCTGGAGATCCCGCAGGGCGAGACCTGGAACATGGAACTTGCCGTTTCGGCGGCGGATGCTTCGCGCGTTGCGCACATCATGCTCATGGTCGCATGCTGGGATAAGGACGGCGTGCAGGCTGACGGCACCACGCCTCGTCCCGAGCCTCCTTACACGGGTACGGTGACGATCGGCGATATGACCTTCACGCCCGACGAAACGCAGCCTTCCGAACCGCAGGGAACGGTCGTCGCCGCAACCTGGGGCACGGATGCCGCAAATCTCTCCGTGAGCGACAAGACCGTGACGCTCAACAATCTTCCCATCGACGCATGGCAGAACGTGAATGCCAATCTTACGCTCTCCGGAGCATGCAAGCTCACGCTCTCCATCACCAACAATACGGGTGCGGTTGCCAAGTTTAAGCTCCAGCTGATGGACAGCGCCTGGAAGCAGATCGGTGCGGACAGCGATCCGTGCGTGTGCTGGATGGAGATCGCAGCCGGCGAAACGATGGAGCTGACGCTGACCGTGACGGCCGAACAGGCGGCACAGGTTGCGCACATCATGCTCATGGTCGACTGCTGGGCGACAAACGACGTCGTAACGGGGACGGGTGCGCCCTGTCCCGCAGGCCCTTACACGGGGACCATCGTGCTGGGTGACGTCAAAATCTTCTGAGGTGAAAAAATGAGTTTCAGGAAAGATTTCGTCTGGGGGGCGGCGACCGCCGCCTACCAGGTCGAAGGTGCCGCCTATGAGGGCGGAAAGGGGTTGTCCATCTGGGACACCGCCTGTGAAAACGGACATTTTGTGTTCAACGGCCATACGGCAAAAGTAGGGTGCGATCACTATCATCGTTTCCGCGAGGATGTGGCGCTCATGAAAAAGATGGGGCTGAAGGCGTACCGTTTCTCGGTGAGCTGGCCGCGTCTCATGCCGCACGGCACGGGGGAACTCAACCCCGAAGGCGTCCGTTTCTACAACGACCTCATCGACGCACTGCTGGAGGCGGGAATCGAGCCCTATATGACGCTCTTCCATTGGGACTATCCCTATGAGCTGTTCTTGAAGGGCGGCTGGCTCAATCCCGAATCCCCCAAGTGGTTTGAGGCCTATGCGGTCAACATCGCAAAGCTGTTCTCCGACCGCGTGAAGCATTTCATTACCGTCAACGAGCCGCAGTGCTTTATCGGCTGCGGACTCTACCAGGCCGTTCATGCGCCTTTCCTCTCCTATCCCCCCGAAGAGGCGCTCCTCGCCTGGCACAACACCCTGAAGGCAAACGGCCTGGCAACGCGCGCTCTCCGCGCCAATGCCAAGGGAAGCATTCAGGTGGGGCTGACGGTCGCGACCGACGTCCTCATGCCCGCGACGGAAGCGGACAAGGCGACCATCGTCAAGGAGAACTTCACGCTGCGCGGCGACAACTTCTTCAGCAATGCTCTCTTCACCGATCCTGCCGTGCTGGGCAAATATCCCGAGAACCTCGCTTCGGCCTTCCGTGCCAATTTCACCTATGACGAAAAGGACATGGAGATCATCAAGTGCGATCCCGATTTCCTCGGACTGAACATCTATCACGGCAAATACATCACCTCGGACGGCAAGGGCGGCATTCGCGATGTCGTTCCCGACATGAACGTCCCGTTTACCGATATGCGTTGGCCGGTCACGCCCGAAAGCCTCTACTACGGCCCCAAGACCTACTGGGAACGCTATCATCTTCCCGTCTATATCACGGAAAACGGTGTCGCAGTCAGCGAGTGGCTCTCGGCAGACAAAAAACTGCATGACCCCGCGCGCATCGAATACATCCGCAGCTACCTGGAACAGCTTCGCCGTGCCGCCTCGGAGGGCGTGGACGTCCGCGGGTACTTCTATTGGTCGCTCATGGATAACTTCGAGTGGAAAGAGGGCTTCTCCAAGCGGTTCGGCCTCGTCTATGTGGACTACAACACGCAGGAACGCACTCCGAAAGACAGCGCGGCGTACTATGCCGGCATCATCCGTGAAAACGGAGAAAATCTTTGACCATCCTTATTTGATTTCCGGTCTGTCCTCCCCCCAATTTTCAGATCGGAAGGAATGGAATAAGGGTTTCGCCTTTTGGCGAAACCCTTATTTTTTGCCCGCCTGCCCGTGCCGACCGTTTTTTTCGCTGTTTTTCAGACGTTGCAGTCTGCTCCGATGCAAAGTCTTTTTTTGTCATAACAAAACGGCTTTGCAAACCGCATACCGTGAGGATTTATGGAGAGGAATGCAGCGGCGAAAGGGCCGTCCGATTGCAGCAATCGGAAATTTCAATCAATGAATTTGGCGGCGGAGATTGACAGAACGGGGAGAATCGGATATAATGAGAAAAACCGCAGATGTGAAGGAGTAGCGTGCCACAACCGGTTTACAGAGAGTTCCCGACGGTGGAATGGGGACAATCGGCGGCGTGTGAATGGATCACGGAGGGCGGGCGTGAATGCAGAAGTAGCGTCCGACGGGGCTTTCCCGTTACAGAAAGAGAGCATGACAGTGCTTAAAAAGAGGCAGCGTTCGGCTGTAAAATTGGGTGGCAACACGGAGCGATTCGTCCCATACGGATTGTTCCGTGTTTTTTTGTCGTTTTCCGAGCGCGCGGGAAAACCTCTTTGCGCGGAGGCATACGCAGTAGGCATACACGGAGGCTTATGCAGAAGGCGTAAAAAGGTTCGGCGGCCCGCCGTATCGGAGACATCTGCCCGTGGACGGGCGAAAAAGAAAAAGAGGAGGAATTTCTATGACCGCAAAGCACATTCCGTACAAAATTTATCTTTCGGAAGAGGAGATGCCAAAGGCATGGTACAACGTCAAAGCGCACATGAAGACGCAGCATCCTCCGTTTCTGAATCCCGCGACGCAGAAGCCGTGTACGCGCGACGATCTTGCGGCGGTATTTTGCGACGCGTGCATCGAGCAGGAGCTCAATGAGACGGACGAGCGCATTGCCATTCCGCAGGGGATTCTCGATTTTTATCGGATGTTCCGTCCGTCTCCGCTCGTCCGCGCCTATTATCTGGAACAGCTTCTCGACACGCCTGCGGAGATCTATTACAAGTTTGAGGGCAACAATACGTCCGGCTCGCATAAGCTCAATTCGGCCGCGGCGCAGGCGTTTTACGCCAAAGAACAGGGGCTTACGTCCATCACGACGGAGACGGGAGCGGGCCAGTGGGGGACGGCGCTCGCCATGGCGGCGGCCTTTTACGGACTGCACCTCGACGTATATATGGTCAAGGTATCGGCGGAGCAGAAGCCGTACCGCCGCGAAGTCATCCGCACATACGGGGCAAACGTCATCCCTTCGCCCTCCGATACGACTGCCGCGGGCAGAAAGATTCTGCGCGAATTTCCGGGAACGGGCGGGTCGCTCGGGTGCGCCATTTCGGAGGCGGTGGAAAAGGCCGTCTCCACGCCCGGCTGTCGCTATGTGCTCGGCTCCGTGCTCGATCATGTCCTTCTGCATCAGTCGGTCATCGGGCTGGAGAGCAAGGCGGCTCTTGAAAAGTACGGATTAAGACCCGACATTGTCATCGGCTGTATGGGCGGCGGATCCAACTTCGGCGGGCTCATTGCGCCCTTCATGGGGGAGAAACTGGACGGGAAAAACGAGATCGATTTTATCGGGGTCGAGCCGGCGAGCTGTCCTTCGCTGACGCGCGGAAAGTATGTCTATGACTTCTGCGACTCGGCGAAGATCACGCCCCTTGCCAAGATGTACACGCTCGGCTGCGGATTTATGCCCTCGGCCAGCCACGCGGGCGGACTGCGCTATCACGGCATGAGCCCCGTCATTTCGCAGCTCTACCACGACGGCTTCCTGCGTGCCGTTGCGCTCGAGCAGACCAGGGTGTTTGACGCGGCGGTAAAGTTTGCAAAGTGCGAGGGCATTCTTCCCGCGCCCGAGAGCGCGCATGCCATTTGCGCCGCCATGGACGAGGCCCTTCGCTGTAAGCGCGAGGGGAAGAAAAAGGTCATCCTCTTCGGCCTTACGGGAACGGGCTACTTCGACCTTGCCGCCTACAAACAATACAATGACCATACCATGACGGACACGATCCCCACCGACGCCGATCTCGAAAAGGGGTTTGCCTCCATTCCGGATTTTCCCGTCAATCAGGGACTTTTGTAACATTTGGAGCCAAGCGTTATCGCGAAAATGTGTACAGCCTCCTGAAAAAGCTCTGACGTTCGCGAAAGAAATTCATCGCAAAAAACAGTTCATATGCGCGCCCCGCCGTCCTCGGACGGCGGGGCGCGCATATTTTTATGCCTTCTATGCCTTCCGCCGCCTCCACAGGCGTAAACAGAGTCAGACGACTGATATTTTGTCCATTTTTTGCCAAACTGGAGATAGATAATGTCCCGCTCTGTCCGATTTTGCATTCGGCACAGGCTGCATACGGTGGGCGTCGCCGATGGGGCGGGCGGTTTTGTCGGAAGGAGGAACGGCGTGCGATGAAAAACAACTATGAGCTCCCGATCGGGGAAATTTTGTCCGAACAGCAGGTCTCGCCCGAGCGCGGGCTTTCGGAGGACGAGGCGGTGCTGCGCCTTGCGACGTTCGGAAAGAATGTCTTTGAAAAGCAGAAAAAGCAATCGCTGATCGTTCACATTCTTGCGCAATTCAAGGACGTCTCCGTGCTCATTTTGCTTGCCGCGGCGCTGTTGAGCCTTGCGCTTGCGATCGCAGAGGGGACGGGATTTCTCGAGCCGATCGTCGTGTTTGCGGTGATCATTATGAATACGGCGCTCGCCGTCACGCAGGAGAAGAGCGCCGAAAATGCGCTCGAAGCGCTTTCGACGCTCTCCGCTCCCGTCTGCCGTGTTCTGCGGGGCGGGAGCGTGCGGGAGATCTCTCCCGAAGATGTCGTGCCCGGGGATATTCTCGTGCTGAAAACGGGGGACTTCGTGCCGGCCGATGCGCGGCTTGTGCGGACGGAGCGCTTTGCGGTGGACGAATCCTCTCTGACGGGAGAGAGCCTGCCTGCGGAAAAGGACGCACAGGCGCTTTTATCAGGGGATATTCCGCTCGGCGACCGCGTGAACATGGTATTTTCGGGATGTCTCGTCACGGCGGGGAATGCCGTTGCCGTCGTCACGGAGACGGGAATGCAGACGCAGATCGGCAAGATCGCCCGCTTTCTCACGCAGACGCGCGCCAAAAAGACCACGCTTCAGACGCGCCTTGACAAGGTGGGAAGGGCGGTCAGCGGGATTGCGCTCATATCGGCGGCGGCCTTGCTTGTCACGGGGCTGTTGCAGGGGCATGACGTGTGGGAGATGATCATGATTGCCGTCACGCTCGCCGTTGCGGCCGTCCCCGAGACGCTTTCGCTCATCGTCACGCTCATCCTGACACACGGCGCCGCAAAGATGGCGGCGAAGAATGCGCTCGTCCGACAAATGCAGGCGGTCGAGACGCTCGGTTCGACGTCCGTCATCTGTTCGGACAAGACGGGGACGCTTACCATGAACCGCATGGCGCTCAGGCGGATATGGGTACGAGGCGCGCAGGCGGTTTCCGATGAGGAGACCTGGACGCCGACGCAGGAGACATTTTTACAGCGGCTTTGCCTTGCCTGTACGGCGACGGTCGGAAGGGACGAGACGGGCGCAGAGAAGATCTACGGCGATCCGACGGAGACGGCGATCGTCGCGCTCGCCCGTGCGAGGGGCATGGACTATGCCGCAACGCGCGCCCGCTTTGCGTGCGCTATGGAGATTCCCTTTTCCTCGGCGCGGAAGAGGATGACGCGGGTCATGCATCTGCCCAAAGGGGGGTATCTGGTGCTCACGAAGGGTGCATTCGACCGACTGTCGCTCGATCGCTCGGACAGGCAGGCGCTTGAAGAGGCGGAGCGCGTCCATGACGCCTTTGCGGGAGACGCCTTGCGCGTCATTGCGCTTGCTTCCAAGCACATCGAACGGCTTCCAGAATCGACGGAGGAGCTCGAAACGGGACTGACGCTTGAGGGATTTGCGGGCATCATCGACCCGCCGCGGCCCGAGGCAAAGGCGGCGATCGCGCGTGCGGGCGCGGCGGGGATCCGAACGGTGATGATCACGGGCGATCATGCGGCGACGGCGGGGGCCATTGCGCGGGAGCTCGGCATCGTCACCGCCAACGAGGGGATTGTCACGGGACAGGAACTCGCGGCGCTCTCCGACGAACAGCTGGAGAATGTCGTCGCATTCTATTCGGTGTATGCGCGCGTTTCGCCCGAGGACAAGATCCGCATCGTGCGGGCGTGGCAGGCGCGCGGCGAGGTCGTCGCCATGACGGGGGACGGCGTCAACGATGCGCCCGCGCTCAAAGCAGCGGATGTCGGGATCGCGATGGGAAAGAACGGAACGGAAGTCGCCAAGAGCGCCGCAAAGATGGTCTTGACGGACGATCGGTTTTCCACGATCGTCGAGGCGGTCGCCGAAGGGCGGAACATCTTCTCCAACATCCGCAAACTCGTCTATTTTCTGCTCGTGTGCAATCTCTCCGAGATCGTGGTCATGCTCTTTGCGCAGTTTATGGGATGGGGGCTTCCGCTCACGCCGCTCATGCTGCTCATCATCAACGTCTTAGGGGACGGCATTCCGGGCATGGCGCTCGCCGTGGAGCAGTCGGACGGGCGCATCATGAACCGCAGGCCGATTGCGCGGACGGAGAGCTTTTTCGGAGGCGGGCTCATGGAGGTGATCATCCGCCAGACGTTCGTCATGGCGGCCGTGTCGTTGGCGGCATTTTGTCTGGGGCGCTATGCCGCGATCGGCGCGGCGTCGGAGGCGGCGGGACGGACAATGGCATTTCTCGTCACGGGCTGGACGTCCGCCCTGCACGTTCTGACGGCGCGCAGCCGCAAAAACATCGTGCGCTATCGCTGGAGAGAAAACCCGCGCCTGTATGTCAGTTGTCTCGGAATGCTCTTCCTTCTGGGCGGAATTGCGGGCCTTGCCGCGCTGCCTTCGGTCGGTTCTGCGCTCGGAATGTGCGCACTCGGAGCAAAGCAGTGGCTTGTGGCGCTCGCGCTGACGGTCTTTCCGACGCTGGTCGCCGAGTACGGAAAACTCTGGGACGAAGTGCGTTTGCGTACGGCAGAAAAGACGGCTGTGCGCTAGCACGCAAAGACGGACGCCGCGCGCGGTCTCAAATGAGGCCCCCCGCGGGGGATTTTGTTAAAATACGAGAAAAAAACCATGCAAAAAGGGGTGGCGGTTGTTTTTATATAAAAAGAGTGGCGGCGGTGGGGACTTTT
>ERZ1090864.166-NODE-166-length-35620-cov-26.245044_pt1 | contig 35620 bp, 30 predicted proteins | sample MGYA00478479_ERZ1090864 | MGnify/ENA primary metagenome ERZ1090864 (study PRJEB33644, sample SAMEA5815743) | chicken gut metagenome | biome: Chicken; feature: Gastrointestinal Tract; material: Caecum | place: Ireland | collected 2019-01-01 | study: A study of the...
CCCTCGGCAGAGCGAACGGTACTTCGCTTGCGAAGTATAGTGAGCTATACTTCGACCCCATGAAGCGGAAGAAGTATCAATAACGCACTTCAAGTTTGCTTGCCGAAATCAGACTTTTGATTGTCCTGTAATTTTCGTTTGCTTGCCTGATTTATGGCGGTCTGATTGTCGTTTGTTTGTTCATAAAACGCCTCCAAGTTTTTTTTTATTATTATTCCACACCGAAAGAGCGTGGTAGATTTATATTGTTAGAAAGATGTCCTTACTTACCCAAGGACATGAAATTTACAAAGTTGACGGTTTGCCAATAATTTTTCACCTATATAAACCCGAAAACACCGAAATAATTCCGTAGCAAAAAGTGTCTCCATATTGCCAAGGACACGAGATTTCAAAAGTTTGGGATGCAGCTTCTTGTATGTGAATATCTCCTCACTTAGTAGCCACGACAGAAGACCTTTTTCAACGGCTTCAACAACAAATCTGCACTTAATAAGAGCGGGGTACTATGTTTGTGTAAAGGCTTCCTCACAATAACCCGACAATTAAGGGGAAAAACTTTGACGTTTTCCCGAAAATTTATCTAAATTCGTATAGCACAAAAAAGTCTCTTCACTTAATAGCCACGAAAAGTGGGATTCTTGGGGTATCGTTCTGAAGATTTTACAAATATTTTTTCAGAGGGCGTGTAAAACCTCTCAATTAAAAGCCACGAAAAAGGCAAAAGTTCATCCCCCTGAATGACATATTTCATCTACTTTTAAAGGAGAGACAGCCAAAAGAATAGCTATCCTCACTTAGTAGCCACGAGAATAGCAAAATCGGAGCCTCTGACTTTAAGATTTTTTTGATGGCTACGTAAAAACAGCCCCTTACAAGTGGGAGCCAGGTAAGGAGCTGTTTTTTTGCATATAAGGCGAATATTTCATCCGTATTTCAAAAAATAGCCAGCGGAGCATGAAAAGCACCACTGGCTTTGAGGAATAGAACCCTATACGTCTAAGCAGATTAAATTTGCGCCCGAAAATTCACTTGGAGCGAAAAAATTGGAAAATTTTGAGCCGCCCTACGGAGCAAAGATGTAATGTGAGGTACATTAATATTTTAAAGTTTATACGACCCAAACGTTGTCGGATCTAAGACCGTAACAGACAAGTGTCTATCTGTTGCAAAGCAAATAGTGTTTGCTGTTCCGCCTTCGGTACCGCTCCATACGGCTATAGCGCAGTCAGAATGTTCAACCATATATAAGTTACGCTTGTTCATGCAACTTGGCGTGTACTCGTCTTGCAAAACAATGATCTTGTCGCACTTAGCCAGGATATGCTCATATCTTGCAATGGCTTCATTGTTCCATCTTGCGGCTTGTGTGCGGCAAGGGAGAACGGCAGTCAAGGTTATATCGCGATACTTTCTTTTGAGTTCCAAGACGATCTCAGCGGCAAACATGTCTGTACCGAGAGCCATTCCGGACAGAAAGGCAGTTGTATTTTCTTCCTGTATCTTCTGTACTATAAGTTTTTTTAGCATTTTCTTTAATTTTTTGCAACGGCTGTCCTTTTCGTTGTAGCCGAACGGTAATCCTTTCGGGCGATGCCCTGTAAACATACACACAGCCAAAATAATTGCCTCCTATAACCCGTATTCGGGTAACGTTGCAAATATTTTATTGAATTTCCTTCGATATGTCAACCAAATTACCCGAATATGGGTAAAACAGCATTTATACTCTGATATTATATATTAACCGAATACGGGTAATAATGGTTGATATATGGAATATTCAGAAATAATCGTCAGACGAATACAGCAACTTTGCCAAAAGAAAAGTTGTTCAATCAATAAGCTTGCTATCATGAGCGGCGTCAAACAATCGACTTTGGACAATCTTATGCGAGGGATCACAAAGAATCCAGGAATTGTATCGTTGCACAAGATAGCCAATGCTTTTAACATGACCCTTGCTGAGTTTTTGGATTTTGAAGAGCTGAACGAATATAGCTTTGAAGATAACAGCGAAGAATAAGTCCCCTGATATAAATTCAGGGGACTTATTCTTTTGCATCAATTTTTCTAAATTCGGTTGATAGATGTGAAAGAATATGCTATAATAATGTTATAAAGCAGTAGGAGTTTATTATGACATTTGGAGAAAAGGTGAAATTTGCCCGACTACAATTATTTTTAAGTCAGGAAAAGTTTGCTAAAGAACTGAACGTATCGTTTGCAACGATAAACAGATGGGAACGCGGTCTCTGTGAACCTAATTATGACGGGCAGAAGGCATTTCATGATTTTTGCAAAAAAAATCATATCAAATTTGAAGAATAAATTTATATATGACAATATATGTCATGTTTATTGTGTTATAATCGATTCGAGGGAATAAAAATGACAGAGAGAGAACAAAAAAACGCAGCGAAAAACTTTTCCGATTATTGGAAAGATAAAGGATATGAAAAGGGCGAAAGTCAGGCGTTCTGGCTGTCTCTTTTAAGAGAGGTCTTAGGCGTAGAAAAGCCTGAAACCATAATAAGATTTGAAGATAAGGTCATGCTCGATCATACAAGTTTTATCGACGGGATCATCGAATCTACACATGTTCTGATCGAGCAGAAAAGCGCCGATAAAGATCTTCGCAAAGCAATCAGACAGTCTGACGGGTCATATTTGACACCCTTTCAGCAGGCAAAACGTTATTCGGCAGAACTGCCCTATTCCGAGCGCCCGCGTTGGATCGTCACTTGCAATTTTCGCGAATTCTTGATCTACGATATGGAAAAACCCACAGGCGAACCTGAAAGCATCCTTTTGAAAGATCTTTCCAAAGAGGCTTATCGTCTGCAATTTCTTGTAGACACAGGTAGCGAGCATGTTCGCAAGGAGATGGAGATATCCATCAAAGCAGGCGAGCTTGTAGGTATTTTGTATGACGAAATATTAAAACAGTACAACGATCCTGAGGCAGACAATACTCTAAAAAGCCTAAATAAACTGTGTGTTCGTATAGTATTTTGTTTATATGCAGAGGATAGCGGGCTGTTCGGCAATCGCACCAAATTCCACGATTACATTAAAAGTTATGCTGAAAGGGACATCCGCTCCGTACGCAAGGCGCTTATCGAACTTTTCAAAGTGCTCGATATGCCCGAAGTTAAGCGCAAAGAATACGACCCTTATATGGACGAAGAACTTGCTTCTTTCCCCTATGTGAATGGCGGTTTATTTGCTGATGAAAATATAGAAATTCCCAATCTGAACGAAAATATTGTAAGTCTTTTACTGCGTAAAGCGAGTGAGAATTTTGATTGGAGCGAAATTTCTCCGACCATCTTCGGCGCCGTATTTGAAAGCACCTTAAACCCCGAAACGCGCCGTTCCGGTGGAATGCATTATACCTCGATCGAGAATATCCATAAGGTAATTGATCCGTTGTTTTTGGATGATTTGCGTGCAGAATTGGATTCTATCAAATCGATCAAAACGGAAAAGACGCGCGAACAAAAGCTTATAGAGTTTCAAAATAAACTTGCTTCGCTTACTTTTCTCGATCCTGCATGTGGTTCCGGAAATTTTTTGACGGAAACCTATCTTTCTTTGCGCCGGCTTGAAAATGAAATGCTTCGATTGAGGCTTGGGAAACAGATGATCATGGGCGCGGTCGATCCGATCCGTGTTTCCATCGGGCAATTTTATGGTATAGAAATCAATGATTTTGCTGTAACAGTTGCGAAAACTGCACTTTGGATCGCCGAAAGTCAGATGATGAAGCAAACGGAAGAAATCGTCAATATGAACCTTGACTTTCTTCCTCTCAAGTCTTATGCCAACATTGTAGAGGCGAATGCCTTGCTCCTCGATTGGGAGAGCGTCGTCCCCAAGGACAAGCTCAACTATATAATGGGTAATCCACCCTTCGTGGGAGCGATGTGGTCTAAAGGAAGTCAAAGAGAAGATATTGCTACGGTATTTCCAGAGTGTGCAAAACCAGGTCAAATTGATTATGTCGCCGGTTGGTATGCAAAAGCATCAAAATTGATTGTAAACACAAACATACGGTGCGCGTTTGTTTCAACAAATAGTATTTGCCAAGGGCAACAAGTCGGGTTGATATGGAAACCTCTCATTGAAATTTTTCAAATAAAGTTTGATTTCGCATATCATACATTCCGTTGGGACAGTGAGGCAAGTATAAAGGCGCACGTGCATTGCATAATCATTGGCTTTTCACACAAAAATGTAGCAACAGAAAAACGTATATATAGTGCTAGTCGATCAAGTATTGTTGATCATATTAATGGTTACCTTGCACCAGCTGCCGACATTTTTATTGAAGGCAACAGAGATCAAATATCGGGTATGCCGCCTATGCATATGGGAGTAATGGCACGAGACGGCGGTCATTTAATAATGAATGAACAAGAATATCAAGAATATATCGCAAAGGAACCACAAGGGATAGAATTTATTCATCCATACATGATGGGACGAGAATTTATTAACAATATTCCAAGATATTGTTTTTGGTTACTTGGTGCAAACCCAGCAATAATAAAAAAGTGTCCATTACTGATGAAACGTATTGAGGGAGTACGTCAAGCAAGATTGGAAAGTCCTGCGATTGAAACACAAAAATTGGCGGAAACCCCAAGCCTTTTTGCACAACTGAATCAACCGAAAGGAAATTTTCTTGCTTTCCCCAAAGTAAGTTCTGAAAAGCGAAAATATATTCCGATTGGCTTTTTGTCTGAAAATGTAATCGTCGGCGATAAACTATATGTAGTTGAAAATGTAGGCTTGTATCATTTTGGAATTTTAACATCTAATGTCCATAACGCATGGATGAGGCTTGTAGCGGGACGAATGAAAAGTGACTATAGCTACTCTAATACAATTGTATATAATTCTTTTCCTTGGCCGACCCCTACGGAGGAGCAGAAGACAAAGATAGAGCAAACCGCTCAAGAAATTTTAGATGCCCGCGCACTCTATCCCGACAGCTCGCTTGCCGATTTGTATGACGAACTGACTATGCCCGTAGAACTCCGTCGCGCCCATCAGCATAACGACAAGGCTGTCATGCAGGCATACGGCTTCTGGGGCAAGCTCAATTCAGAGAGCGAATGCGTCGCCGAACTCATGAAAATGTATCAGGAACTCGCGAAAGAGAAGTAAATGTAAGGAGTATATTATTTGGAAAAATTTGAAGAATCACTAAATCTAGCAAAACTACTTGATGAGGCTACGATCAATCAGGACGTTTCAAAGTTATCTAAGCTAATAGAGCAAATAGAAAAAGATGTAGAAAAAACAGATATTTTTAATCGTGCTGCACTGTATTACTCGTTGGCAACAGCTACGTTTGATTTATGGAAAATAGAGCATAAAGATTGCGACTGTGGCTGTGATCAAGAATCTATTCAAAAACAACTATATTTTTATCGAAAAGCTATTGCTTTATTCGAAGATGATTCGTTTCGAGAAGAATCAGAAAACGGATATATTATATCTTTAAAGGCAAATACCTATATAAATTATGGTAATACGTTAGAAGCATGTGGTAGAAAGCTATTGGCTATCGAGCAATATTACAGGGCTTTGTCCATTTATCCCGATCATCCTATGGCATTAGGAAATTTAGGATCGTCCTTGCTTCACTATTCCATGTTTTTGCCGAATAATAAAGGCTATGTGCGTGACTGTATAAATTATTATGCTGTTCACTTATTGGAAAAAGCTGTAGCAAGTGAAGATCAAAACATTTTTGACGATGCAAGAGAATTTTTTATAGCGCGCTTAAATTCTTTAACCAAGGAATACAGAGAATTTTTGCACAAGGATATAGAATTTTGTAGTGTAAGCAGGATGAGCAAAAAAGAACAGTCATATAGAGAATGGTGTATAGATTTGGGTTTATTTATTTCCCCTCTCAGTGATTTACCATGTGACAACCTGTCTTTTGCAATAGACGATATGTGTTTGCCGGAACTTTTAACTCCTGTACATGAAGAAATTCCAATTGTAATCGGGATGTTCAATCAGCTGAAGCAGGAGTATATTTCAGCGCGATATACTTATTATGAAACCCTTGATTTGAGTAACAAGCCTCATTTTTCTGATAAAAAGACGGCTATAATCGATACATTAGAATATGCGCAATTTTCGTTACGCGTAGAAAAGTTGAAAACCTCATTCAAAACATTGTACGGAATATTAGATAAAGTAGCTTATTTCTTAAATGTATATTTTGACTTAGGAATAAAACCGAAACATGTTGATTTCAAGAGCATATGGCAGTCCAAAAAGTTTGGCAAAAACGGTTACGAATATAAGCGAACTTTAGATACCAGTGGCAATTTTGCTCTTTCATCAATACAATGGATTCAACTTGAGTTTGAAAAGAGCGAAGATCGTTATGCCAGTCCAAAATTAAGAAAATTAAAAGAGATAAGAAATTTCTTAGAGCATAAATATACCATAGTTACGATGTTTCCCAACGAAGCACTTCTGCATGCCGATGATGAGGTCGCTTTGTATATTACGGAACAAGAGTTATCCGAACTTACGCTTGAATTGATGAAACTAGTTAGAGAGGCTATAATATGTATAGCTCTTTGTGTCGATGTAGAAGAAATGAAACGATATGAGCAACTTAAATTGAACGATGATAGTAGATTGACAATTCCGATGTTTGTAAACGAATTGGATGATCAGTTTAAGATATAAGAGGAAATATAATGAAAGCAGTAATTTACGCCCGTTATTCGAGCGACAATCAGCGTGAAGAAAGTATTGAGGGGCAGCTCCGAGATTGCAGAACTTACGCTGCGTACAACGGAATAGATATTGTCGGCGAGTACATAGACCGCGCTTTCTCGGCAAAGACGGACGACCGCCCCGACTTTCAACGCATGGTATCCGACAGCTCTAAAAAGCTGTTCGATGTTGTCCTTGTCTGGAAGTTGGATAGGTTTGCCCGTAACCGTTATGATTCTGCCTTTTATCGATACACTCTTCGCAAGAATGGTGTCAAGCTCATTTCCGTCAAGGAAAACATTTCGGACGGACCCGAAGGTATTATTCTTGAATCTATGATTGAGGGTATGGCGGAATATTACTCCGCAAACCTCTCCCAGAATGTCAAACGAGGTTTCCGAGAAAACGCACTCAAAGGTAAATGGAACGGAGGCGCGGTTCCTTTAGGTTATAAAGTTGTTGATCATAAGTTGGCAATAGATGAAGAGAGTGCGCCCATCGTAAGGTTAATGTTCGAGATGTGTGCGGACGGCAAGACCGCAAAAGAGGTGTATGCCTATTTCAAAGAAAAGCACGTATGCCGCGCCAACGGAAAGCCTATCGGCTACACGACTGTACTCTATATACTTGGCAGCCGCACTTATATAGGCGAATACAACCATTCCGGCGTTGTCATAGAGAATGGCGTTCCCGCAATCATCTCTAAGGATACCTTCGAGAAAGTACAGGAAATATTGAAAAAGAATTCTATTGCCCCTGCCGCCCATAATGAGGGCAATGATTATCTTCTTACCACTCACCTTTATTGCGGCAAATGCGGAGCGTTAATGACGGCGTATTCAGGAACGAGTCAGAACGGCAATGTGTATCGCTACTATATCTGCAATCGCACCAGAAAACATCAATGCGACAAAAAGAAGGTAGAAAAGGATAAGATCGAAGAGTTTGTCGTCGCCAAGACAATGGAGTTCTTGAAGAAGGACGAAATCATCGAACGCTTAGCTGATCTGCTCTATAACCTGCAGTACGAGGAAAATACTCTTTTGCCAAAGCTGGAAAGTCAACTCGCCGAAAGGATAAAAGAGATAGACAACATCGTAACGGCAATTCAAAAAGGTGTGGCTTCGGAAGCTCTCCTTCAAAGGCTCAACGAGCTTGAGAAAAATAAAAGAGCATTAGAAGATGAAATAAAAAAAGAACAGGCGGAACGGCCGCTATTCACCAAAGACCAGTTCAGAATGGCTCTTTATAACTTCCGCAAGATCGACACGACTACCAAGGAAGGCAAAGCCAAACTGATCGATACATTCATCGACAGAATTTATCTGTACGATGACCATATAAAAATCATCTATAATATAAACGGCAAGGATGAAGAAATTTCACTTGACGAGTTGGAAAGTTCGAAAGGGCCACAAAGTGGTCAGCCAATACGAGAGCTTCTATCAAAAAATGATAACAGCTCTCATATTTTTCTTGGAATTGTTATAACAAAATGTGAATAATGTTCGAAAAATCGGGCAAAAAAGGGGCATTTGGGACCTGTTTGGGACTAAATCGCCCCTTTTTCCATGCTTTTTACAGCTCGTAATCGAACTTCTGCGCCTCGGAAAGGGCGTATTTTTCCGAATAATCGGTGTAGCCGCGGTCGATGACGGAAGTTTTCACATCCTTGTCGAAGGAATGCCCGTCCCAGAGCATGACGAGTTCGTGGTTGATGCCGCATTCCTTGCAGCGCGTGATGAAGGTATAGCGCAGTTCATGGGTATGATGGTTGGGGAACAGCCTCTTGATGGTCGTGCCGATGGTGTTGAGGTTGGTCTGCTTCGCTTTTTCAAAGTCGATATGCGGCATGACCTTGCGCAGCATGGGCGTGATGGGGATCCTGCGTGCGACGACGTTGTTGCCCATCTTTTCCTTGCTTGTGTCGCATTCCAGCCAGTTGTCGTCAAGGATACGCAGCGTTTGCAGTTGCTCCTCCGCATTCCCGTGTAGAGCAGGACGAGCAGAGCGCTCGATGCCGTCAATTCTGGATGAGCGATGCAGTAATCGACGAGTTGCTTTTCTTCCGCATAGGTGAAGGCGTTGCCTTTTTTACTTTGATAGCGGGGAAGGACGACCTTCTTCATCGGGGAATCGAACTTATAGTCATCGGCGGCAAGGTCAAAGATGCAGCGCAAAAGGAGTTGCAGCTTCTGCGCGGTGCGCTGTTTGCCTTCCTCCACATAGCGGAAGAGAAAGCTTTGCACGAATTCCCTGTCGATGTCCGCAAGCGCCTTGTCGGCGAAAGCGGGTGCGATATCGTGTTCGAACAGCCGCTTATATTCGCGGAAAGTGGCGGGCTTGGTCGTCTTTTCTTTTAGCACGAGCCAGTCTTCGGCGAACCGGTTGAACAGCACGTTGTATTGCGTCTTGGGCTTTGCGCTGCCTGTTGCGGCATAGTTGTTGAGCGCTTCGATGAATTTGCGTTTGAGGACGGTCAGGTCTTTGGATGAGACTTCGATGTGGATCCCGTCGCGGTGATAGCGTGCTTCGTACACGCCGTTGGGTTTCTGGCGGTATGTAATGATCTTGTCTCCGTGGGCGAAAAGGTTGCGGTATCTGCTCGGCATTTGTTCGATCTCCTTTTTTGTCAGTCTGAACGAAAGTTTTTTCTTCTCTTTGGGTTGGGTCGGAGCCGACGGCTCTTGCTTGAATACGTCGGGAAGGAGTTCCTGCAATTTAGAGTACGCCAAGGACTCAACGAGCATATTCAGCGTTCTCGTTGTCGTCTCATCGGTCTTGCCCGCGTTGGCAGACAAAAACTCGGCTATGAGGTTGGTGCGGTCCTCGTACGTCATTGCGTTCCTTCCGGCAGCTTCCCTGCGCTGTATTTTTTCGCAAGAGCGGCAGATGAATGATGCAGTCCTTTGTGCGTTTCCATGATAGCGCAGGGAAGCGGGAAAAAGATAGCGCATTTTGTTACCTGAAACAGCAACGGATGTTGACTGAACCGAAAACGTTTCGGGGACAAAAAGTTACCTTTCGGGGATAAGATCGTACTTTTCAACTTAGTACACCTCTTTGTTTATTTTGCCTTTCGGCACACCCCGAAGAGCGGATTTGCTCGCGTCCGTCAAGGATAAGGCGGGTCTGTTGATTTTATGTCTTGCTTCTTACGCGCGGAAAATATTGCATCCGTAAAAAAGAGTCATCCCTTCGAAATCCTGTTGCGGAAACCGAGGTGATGGCTTTATGTTTTCAGCGATATTTTCCCGTCCTTGACGGCGCAGGCAAAAATCCGCCACACCTTTCAGCCGAAAGGCAGAATATAAATATTTTGCACGAGAAGTCGCATTGATTGCACAATTTACTATTTACAAAGAGACGCAGATGTGATATAATAATTCTGTATAATTTTCAGTTCGGGACAGGGGTTTATGCCGGTAGAAAAGGGACAACGGTTAAAGCTGTTAAAGATATGGGAGATCCTTCGCCAGGAGACGGATGAGGCGCATCCTATGAGTTCGGTCGCCTTGCTGCAAAGGTTGGAAGAGATCGATATCAAGTGTGACCGCCGTACTCTGTATGCCGATATCCAAGCCCTCAACGAAAGCGGTTATAGGATCCATTGCAATCGCCGCAAGACGAATGAATACTTTGTGGAGCGCCGCGAGTTCAGTATGGCGGAAATTCAGATTTTGATGGATGCCGTACAAGCCGCTTCCTTTATCACAAAAGAAAAGACCGAACATCTCGTCGATAAGATCGCAGAACTTGCGGGCAGCCGTAAGGCGGAGGCGATCAAGCGGAATGTTGTGGCGTTCAATACTGTTAAAAGCCCCAATGAGGATATTTTCGGTACTGTCGCTATCATTACACAGGCATTGGAATGCGGCAAAAAAATCGAGTATCAATACTTCGATTATGATTTGGATAAGCATCGTGTGTTTCGGAAGGGCGACAAGATTTATAAGGTCAATCCCGTCGCTACGATCTTTTCCGATGACAAATACTATTTGCTCTGCTATGACGACAAGCACGGGAATCTTGCCCACTATCGTATCGACCGCATGGCGAACGTGAAAGTTTCCTTGGAGGAAATCACGCCTTCGGAATTATCGGAGGTCTATGCCATTCAGAAGCATAAGCGGCAGCTTTTCGGAATGTTCAAGGGCGAAGAGTGCGACGTCACTTTTGAAGCTGATAATTCTCTTATCGACACGGTGCTGGATAAATTCGGTTTTGACACGCATCTGAGCGCCGTTGGAGAGCATACGTTCCGTTTTACCGCGACTGTGCAGATCAGCCCCGTCTTCCTTGGGTGGTGCTGCTCGTTCGGCGAAAAGTTGAAGGTGGTGGGGCCGGAAAGAGTTAGTGTGCAGTTGATTGAATTTATTGTAAAAGCAATAGAGCAATATAATTGTCAGAAATAGCATTGGAATTTACAACAAGGATTAATATATGTGGTGTGCAAATTGCAATAGAACTTCATATTCGGATATTTGTGAAGTGTGCGGGGGAAGAACGCAGCAAGACACGCCTGTTGAATTATATTGGTGCAATTCGTGCCGAGTACCAATTATAATAGAGGTGTCGGAAGATGGAACGCATCATTGCCCTGTTTGCGGAGAACCTCTGCGGTACATGGCTAAGGATTTGAGACCCGTATTCCCAGAAGAGCGACTGCTCTTGGAAGTTATTCATGGTAAGCCATATGCGTATAAGGATGCTTCTGTTTGGGCTTCCGGCAGTAGATACTATATTGATGGCAAAACGTCAAATATATCCATTGAAACATTGAAAAAATTGGATGCAGGGAAAATTGCGGACGAGCTTAAAAAGTATCATGAGAGCAATGACTATGCTTCCTTCGATAAAATAATATCGACTTTTGTTGCCTGTAACAAAGAGAGACTGGTCAACATTAAAAAAGAGGCTGAAGATTTTATACGGCAACAAGTAGAATTATTTCCTAACCATCAACTAGTTATTTCTTTTTCTGGTGGTAAAGATTCTACTGTAGTTGCGGATATTGTAACAAGGGCATTAAGTAATCCTAGTATTGTGCAAATTTTTGGGGATACAACTTTGGAATTCCCGATGACATATGATTATGTGATACGCCATAGAAAGCAAAATCCGTTAGCTATTATTAAGACGGCAAAAAACAAAGAACAGGATTTTTATGAAGTTTGCAATGAAATAGGCCCTCCCGCTAGGATGTTGCGTTGGTGTTGCACAATGTTCAAGACCGGACCGATAACTCGTGTCCTCAATTCCCTTTTTAAGGAGTCGAACATATTGACTTTTTATGGCATTAGGAAGCATGAATCTGTAAGTAGAAGTAAATACGATCGTGTTTCCAATGGCGCCAATGTTAAAATACAAAAACAAACGGTTGCGGCACCGATTTTTTATTGGACCGATATAGAAGTTTGGCTATATATTCTTGGCGAAGCGATTGATTTCAATGACGCTTATCGTTTGGGTTATGATCGTGTCGGCTGTTGGTGTTGCCCCAATAATACAATGCGCTCTCAACTTTTGGCAAAAGTATATATGCCGGAGCAATTTAAAAAGTGGCGGGAATACCTTATCGATTTTGCCAAGCGCATAGGAAAGCCAGATCCTGAGATATACGTTGATGAAGGATTTTGGAAAGCGCGTCAGGGCGGAAACGGGCTTGCTGCGGCAGAAGATGTAAAAATCAGATACACTAATTGCACTGCTGAAGATCATGCGAAAATATATAAACTCAATAAACCTGTTAATGACGAATTTCTTAATTTATTTGTCCCCTTGGGAAAGGTAAGCAAAGAGTTGGGCCGTAAGTTGCTTCACGAAGTAATGGTTTTGGATGTGCGGACAAATGTACCAATTATGTCTATCCAGCCGTTTAACCAAACGGAGTATGATTATGCTGTGAAGATAAGGACGATGAACGTAGCGGATCATGAAGCGCTTCAACGCATGGCTTCCTATCAAGTGCGAAAATATAATGCTTGTCGAAAATGTTTAAAATGCGAATCCGTTTGTCCATTTGGGGCAATTACAATTTCGCAAGGTGCATATAGGATCAATGCAGACGTTTGTAGGCATTGCAAAAAATGTGTTTCGGCAAAGTATCTTGACGGTGGATGCTTAATGGATAGATTTTTGAAATCGAAAGAGGATTGATATGAAAATTAGAGCGCATGAAACATTTTACATAAGAAGAGGATGGCTTCGTAAAGGGATTAAAAATATTTCTGTCAATCCGCGTCTGTTTACAAATAGAGAGATTAATCCGTGCGAAGTGCTTGGCATTGGCACCAATATGGTGAAATCGTTACGATATTGGATGAATGCCGTAGGAGTAATGAAGGAAATATCGGAAGGAAATCAACGTATACAAAAAATGACGCAATTTAGCGCCATGATTGATCGTTATGACAGGTATTATGAAGAAAACGGTACCAACTGGTTAGTTCATTATATGCTTGCCAAAAATGAAGATCAAGCAACGGCATGGTATTGGTTTTATAATATTTTTAAGGCAAGCTCATTCGATAAAGAATTATTTATTAAAGAATTGAAGGAATTCCTTTATACAGAGTATTCATATGATTGCTCGGAGAAAATGTTGGGAGATGAGTTTAATTGTCTAATCAATACATACTGCTCAAAGGGTAAAATTAGCTCACCGGAAGATATGAATGAATGTCCGTTGACGGAATTGCATTTGATTGAAATAACGGACGAGAAAGGCTTTAAGAAATGTATTCCAGATAAAGATGCTATCCATCCATTGATTATCTTAGCAGTTATGGAGGATCAAACAGATAAAGACGAGATCTTAATTTCCGATTTATTAAATAAGCCGTGCAATATAGGGAAAATATTTAATTTAGATCGTGCTAGCTGTTTTTATTTTTTAGAGCAGCTGCAAAAGATGGGGTATCTTGAATTGGTAAGAACAGCGGGGCTTGATGTGGTAAGATTGAAAAAGCGCGAGGGTTTTTATCTTGTAATTCAACATTATTACGAAATGATAAATGGAGCTTATGTGGAATGAACGCCTTAAGTAAAATTATAACGCCTATAGAAGGGTTTCAGTACTCTGTGAATATTGCGTATGATATTTACGATAAGAAGAAGATTAAAAGCTATATTCCGTCCGTTAGTGCTTTGCAGATTATTGAAGATATATTGGCTAGTACAGATAATCGTTCCACGGATCGGGCGAGGATTTTAACAGGGTCTTATGGGAAGGGGAAATCTCATTTGATCTTATATATCCTAGCATTACTTTCGGGGCAGGATAAATCCTTATTTTCTACTGCAATCAACAAGGCTAACAAGGAGAATCCTAACTTAGCAAAAAACATCCAAGATTATCTGGCGACAGGGAGGAAATTGCTTCCAGTCATTATAAATACGAACAGTCTGGATATTAGATCTACGCTGTTGCAAAGTCTGGATTTGGCTCTGCGGAATGCGGGTCTTTCGCAGATTATGCCAACTACTTTTTTTGATGCTGCAATTAATAAAATTTTATCATGGGAGAAAAACTTCCCAGACACTTTTAAGGCTTTTGAAAAAGTGACGGGGAGGCGTGGAAAAGATTTTATAGGGTCATTGCAAAATTATGACCAAAGCAGCTATGACCTTTTTGTCAAGATTTATCCATCTTTAACGTCAGGGAGTGAATTTAATCCCATAGGCGGGTCGGATGTGATTGGGATTTATCAAAGCGTCATCACGGAGATTAAATCGCGAGGGTATAATGGAATCTTTGTTGTATACGATGAATTTGGAAAGTTCCTTGAGGGTAGTGTAGACAAATCGTCGGCGATGGATATTAAGCTGATTCAAGACTTTGCAGAAAAATGCAATAGAAGCGGTTCGGATCAGCTACACATCATGCTAATATCTCATAAAAGCATAGATAATTATATTGGAAAATTATCTAAGATAAAGGTTGATGCATGGAAAGCTGTCTCGAATCGATTCAAGCCCATTTCCTTAAATAACGATGAGACCGAAATATATGATATGATCGCGACCGTTTTAGGTCGGGATAAAGAGCTGTTTAAACAGTATGCAGAAAATCATATAAGTCAGTTTGAAACGTTAAAACATATCGTTTTAAAGGATCCTGCTTTTACTGGGATCAAAATGCAAACGTTAGAAGATTTGGCGATTAGATGCTATCCGTTGCATCCGTATTCCCTTCTGCTTTTGCCTAAAATTTCTGAACTGGTAGCCCAAAATGAAAGAACGATTTTTACGTTTCTCTCTTCTGTCGAAAGGTACTCCGTCCCATATTTTTTGCGGACAAATGATTCGGATTTCCCTATAATAGAGCCGGACTATATTTATGATTATTTTGAGAAACTCTTTAAGGGAGAGCCGTATGGCAGTGACATTAAGAAGCAGTGGCAAATTACCACGACGGCTTTGTCGAAATTAAAAGAATATGACAATCAGCTTGCGGAAAAAATAGTAAAAACAATCGCGCTTATTTACTGTGTAAATGATTTTGAGACGATTCCGCCGAGTTGGGATATCATTTGTGATATTTATTCTATAAGTTATCGCTGGGCTGAAATCGAATCAGCCAAAGAAATTCTTAAGAAAGCACATTTATTAATAGAGCTTCTTTATAAACCATATGTTCGAATTAGTGAAGGAAGCGGACACGATGTTTTAGAGTTGATCAGGCAGGAAGGATATAAGATAGAAAGCAGTATAACTGCCGTAGACGTTTTTAATACATATTATAATATTAACTATTTATATCCGACACAGTATAACGATGAGAATGAAATAGTTCGTTATTTTGATTTTCGCTTTATAGATTATTCGATTTTGGGGCGCATTAGAAATCATGGGCTTGAGTTGGATACTCGTGCAGATGGCGTTGTTTTCGCCATTTTGGCAGAGGACGATTTGGAATTGGAAAAATGTCTTGATATAATAAAATGTAATCATAATAAACGTGCTGTTTTTATCATTCCAAAGACAAGTTATAATTACAAAGAAGTTGCAGTACAGTATCAGGCCATTATGAACCTCAAAACAAGTTATGGAGGGAAGGAAGTAGAGCTTATTGAGGAATTAAACTATATTTTAGAAGATAGGAAAAATCTTCTAGACGCTTATATAGGAAACACCTTTTTCCGGTTCGAAAAAGGAAATTGTTTTGTCTATTATGATGGTAGCGCCAAAGAGATTGCACGAAAAGCGCAGCTTTCTCAATTGCTCTCTTCTATAATGAGCGATATCTATTTCAGAACACCCAGAATTATTAATGATTTGATCAATAAAAATCAAATCAGCCCAACAATCAAGAGTGCGAGAAATAAAATTTTAAGTGCAATAATTGCTGGTGGGTATTCCCAAAATTTAGGGCTGATTGGTAACGGGCCTGAATTAAATATTCTCAGGAGTACATTAGTTATTCCGGGCGTATTTATTAATGAAGCAGATCCTCATTTTGAGTTGAATTGTAAAGATGAAAAAATAAGGCGAATTCTTTTAGAGATAAAAAAATACATCTTACAGTCTACTGTTGCGGGCGGACATAGTATTGGAGAACTGTATGATATATTGCTTGCCCCCGAATATGGATATGGTTTGAAACGTGGGGTAGTGCCAATTTATATTGCCGTTGTCTTTGCGCAGTATAGGAATTATATTAGTATCCTTCGTCATGGGCGCGAGCTGCCACTTTCGGCCTCAGTATTGTGTGATATTGATTTTGCTCCAGAAGAATATTCTGTCATATTAGAGGAATGGGATGAAAAGAAGGAACTGTATATTTTAAACCTGGAGAATATTTTTTCCCAGTATGTTAACATAGCCGATCAATCAAACGGATCGTTTGTGTATATCGTAAAAGCAATGAGGAGATGGTATTTGCAGCTTCCAAAGTATGCTATTACGACAAAGAAATTTTGCGCAAGCGATGGAAGTATGGGTGATCTTGATCGAGCGACCCTGAGGTTTAGGAATGCATTAAACAGTTCGGATATTAATCCGCATGAATTTTTGTTTGTCCATCTTCCTAGGATTTTTGAAACCGACGATTATGATGAATCAATTAAAATCTTGCGGAACTCATATCGATATATTAACGATACGTATAGAAATATGCACGTTAAACTTGCAGACGATGTAAAGGCATTGCTTAAAGCTGCGAAATCGGATCGTCTAGCGTCAGTGTTGGCAGATTTTTATGATAACCTTAAAGAAACTACTAAGGAGCATTCCTTTAGCGGGAAAATAAGTGCGTTTTTAGACATAGCCAGACAACCTAATAATGATGAGTATAAACTTGTTGAGATGATTGCACGTGCTATTTTTAATCTTCGGATGAGTGATTTTACAGATGAAATCATGGAACATTATGTTCAGGATTTAGATTCTGTAATAGAGGAAGTTAAAAAGTATGATGCACAGCTTAATAATACGAAAGCGGCACTCAAAGGATATAAAATTATTTATACGGATGATCAAGGTATAGAGGTAACAAAGCAGTTTGACGCAACCGAATATACCGATCGCGGGCAATTATTATATAATGATATTACGACGGCACTGGATGATTTCGGCGAAGCGGTGTCTAGCGATGAAAAACGGCAGATTCTTTTTAGGATTTTAAAAGAGATAGGGTAATGAACGGTTATTTTGATAATGCTGCTACAACTTATAAAAAACCTGAGGGCATGTATGCTTTTATCGCGGACTATATGACGTCTTATGGGGCAAATGTTGGTCGGGGTAGTTATGATGTGTCCCGCATTAGTGGAAAGCTTGTGGCAGATACGAGAGCTAAGATTCTCGCGTTGGTACATGCTCCAGAAGATTGCATTGCAATTTTCACCCCCTCAGCAACAGTTGCTTTGAATTACCTGATTTTTGGACAGGAGTGGAAAGAGGGGGATGTTGTTTACATTTCGCCCTTTGAACACAATGCTGTTTTACGCCCTCTATATTTGCTGCAAAACAAATGTGGCATTCAAATCAAGACGATTCCCATGCAAGAGGGAAATAGATATGCAGTAAATTTAAGTAGTCTTGAAAACTCTCTTCAAAGAGAAAAAGTGAAAGCAATAATCGTTTCGCATGTGAGCAATGTGCTTGGGATTACAATAAATGTTGATGAGATAGGGAGAATTGCTCATCGTTACGGTGTCATAACAATGGTCGATGGGGCTCAGGCGTGCGGTATAGTAGATTGCGACTTGCACTTTGTGGATTATTATGTCTTTGAGGGGCATAAAACGCTACTCGGACCAATGGGTATTGGTGGATTTATATGTAAACGGAATAGCAGTTTGACCCCTCTGATTTATGGTGGCACCGGGCAAGATTCCGCTAATCATGATATGCCCAATACGCTGCCGGAACGATTTGAGCCCGGGACAATGAATTTAATGTCTGTCGCAGGACTCCATTATTCCATAAATTGGCTGCAAGGGCATAGCCAATTTGTTAAGGCTCAGGAGAAAAAAAATATAGATTGTTTACATCAGATTTTGAGTAAATATCCATACCTTGAGATCATAAGTCCTTATCCAAATGTATGTAGCATTATTTCTTGTAAAGCTCGTGGATTTACGTCTGATGAATTTGGGAAAATCTTAATAGAAAGAGGGATAGCGGTTAGAACCGGATTGCATTGTGCGCCCAAAGCGCATGAGTATATCGGGTCGTTCCCGGAGGGTCTAATTCGTTTTAGCATATCAGCATTTACGGAAGAGGGAGACTTTGAGGCATTAAAACAAGTGTTGGATGAGCTATCCGATGAAATAATTTAAATGAGAGGGGAAATTATGACGCTGAGGGATTTGCATATCAATAAAGAATATAGAAATTTAAAATGTGATGTAATAAGCGAGTTCTATATTCCTGTTTTAAGCACGGCTGTAAAATATAAGCGAGCTGTAGGATTTTTTAATTCTGCTGCCCTCTATGAGATCGCAATAGGGCTAAAAAATCTTGTAGCTAATCAAGGCAAAATGGAATTGATTGTTTCTCCGCGTTTAACTGACGAAGATATTAAATCAATCCAGTTAGGGTACGAAAAGCGTCAAGAGATTATAGAAGCGGCATTGTTAAGGGATTTTGCTGAGCCCAAGAATGAAATAGAGATCAGCAAGTTGAATCTTTTAGCCAACCTTATAGCGGATAATGTTCTTGATATAAAAGTTGCGTTTAAGTTGGATGCTCACTCTGCGGGGATTTTCCACGAAAAAATGGGGATTGTCATTGATCCTGAAGGAAACAAATTAGCATTTACCGGATCAATGAATGAAACATATTCCGGTCTTTTGCAAAATTACGAGTCAATTGATGTTTTTTGCAGTTGGAAAAATGAAGACGCTGAACGCGTCGCCATGAAAGAGTATGCCTTCGATAATTTGTGGGACAACCTCGATGCAGCGATAGAAGTGATTCCATTCCCCCAAATCGCAATAGATAGGCTGAATAAATATAGGATTAAAAACAACGAAACGTTATTCGAAAGTCGAGATGTTGACGCAAGACCGGAGCGTGCAAGTAGATTTTTTAGCGTTCCTGAAACTATAGAATTACACGAATATCAAGAAAAAGCTATAGAAACATGGATGTCTAAAGGATGCCGTGGCATTTTTGACATGGCGACTGGTACTGGTAAAACGTATACCGCACTAGGCGCATTGGCAAAGTTGTCGGAAAAATTAAAAAATCGTCTGGCTGTTGTGATCATTTGCCCTTATCAGCATCTTGTTGAACAATGGGTAGAAGATATTCTCGTCTTTGGAGTAAAACCTTTAATTTGCTATTCTAGATATAATTGGAAGAAAGCTTTAGGACGAATGATTTCAGATTATAGTCTTGGAATTAGGGATAATTTTTGTGTTATAACGACAAACGCTACCTTTATTACGCCGTCAATGCAAAATGAATTGGCAAGAATGGATGGCGACTTTTGCCTTGTTGTTGATGAGGCTCATAATTTTGGTTCAAAAAAGCAGATTGCATGCATGAGTGAGAAGTTTAATTTTAGACTTGCACTTTCCGCTACCATCGTTCGGCATCATGATGAATATGGCACTCAACGATTATTTGATTATTTTGGGGATAAGTGTATTGAGTATACTTTAAAGGATGCTATTGTCGATGGAAAATTAACACCATATTATTACTATCCTATTCTTGTTTCTTTCAATGAAGAAGAACTTCATGAGTATGTCGAGATAACAGATAAGATCGCTAAAATATTAAAAAAAGTTCCTCATGGCGATGATTTGCCACAATCGGCAGAAAGATTACTAATTAAAAGAGCTAGGATTATTGCGGGAGCGCAAGAAAAAGTCATCAAATTGAAAGAGACCATTGCGCCGTATCGTAACGAGAATCATTTGCTTGTTTATTGTGGAGCAACAAGAGTTGAAAGTTTATATTTAAATGAAACTACAGTAGATAGCGATGACCAAAGGCAAATTGATGAAACGACGTCTATGTTAGGCAATGTTTTGGGTATGCGCGTCACGCAGTTTACTGCTGCCGAAGATAGTAGACAGCGTGAGTTGATAAAAGAGCAATTTTCTAAAGGTGAAATCCAGGCTTTAGTTGCAATAAAATGTTTGGATGAAGGTATGAATATTCCGGGAATCGAAACAGCCTTTATCCTAGCTAGTAGTACAAATCCTAAAGAATATATTCAACGACGCGGGCGAGTGCTTAGAAAAGCTCCCGGGAAAAAATACGCAAAAATCTATGATTTTATAACTCTTCCGCGACCTCTTGATGAATATTCTTTCCAGAGTTCAATTCAAGCTGAACTTTCTTTGGTAAAACGTGAGGTGGAAAGAATGCGCGATTTTCAAGAACTATCAGAAAATCCTTCTGATGTAACAGAAATAATTCGGGCTATAACCGAAAAATATAATTTATATCGTATAGGAGATGAGTATGAGCGGGTTGAATGATAAGCGGGAATTGAATCCGGCACTTTTGCGTAAAATGGAAGTTCGTATTTATGGTTACGAACATGAAAACCATAAAACGAAACGTCTTACCGATTCAGAGATGGTGCAGAAAATACGAAAAACTATCGAGGAGATCGTTCGACAGGAGGACGAGCAATGATTATCAAATCTATCACGATTGAAAATTTTCGCCAATATAAAAATAAAAATGTAATTGAGTTCTCTACGGATCCCGACAAGAATGTCACTGTTATTTTAGGTGTAAATACTAGCGGTAAAACGACTATTATTCAAGCCTTTAATTGGTGCCTTTATGAAACGACGACTTTTAAGTCGCGCGATATGCTTCTCAATTCTGAGTTAGCAGCCTCTTTGCCGGAAAATGGATTTGTTGATGTGCGTGTACAAATTATACTTGTACATGAAGACAAAGAATTTACAATCATTCGTTCTCAACGGTTTGTCCGTACGTTTAGCGGCAGTAAAGTGCGTGGGGAAAAATCGAATTTATCCGTGTATTACAAAGAGCCCAATGGTAATAGCTATCCTATAAAAGCATATGAATGTGCGAACACAATTAATAAGATTTTGCCCGTCGGATTATCTGACTATTTCTTTTTTGATGGTGAAAGGATTCAAGATATCAATAATAAAAGGGATGTTGTTTCTGCGGTTCGCGGATTAATGGGGTTGGATGTAGCAAAGGTAGCCGTTGACCATCTAGATCCATCGAAGACGACATCTGTTATACGGAAGTTGCAAAATGAATTAAGAGTTGGAAGTGATGATTCTAGTCGAAATTTGAGGAAAACCGCGGAGCAGGCAAGCGCTGATTTGGAAACCAAGCAGGCTCGTTTAAAGCATGTGGAAGAAGAAATTGAGTTTGCTCAAGCAGAAAAAAGACGTTTTGCGGATTTGCTGCGGAGTACAGCAGAAGTTCGTGGCTTCCAAACTACTAGAGATAGTTTAGAAAGACAGTTGGCAGGTACGGAATCTAGTGTCAAATCTGAACAAGACCGATTAATAGCTGATTTTAACAGGGATTATTTTGCTTTTTTTATTCAGCCATTGCTGGATAGGGCGAACAAAGTCTTATCTGCTTCATCGAAACAAATGGAAGGGATCCCTGAAATGAACTCAAAGGCCATAGATTATATTTTGAAACGCGGCCGATGCATTTGTGGCTGTGATCTTACTAAGAATCAAGGCGCCGTAGAAAATATAGAATATGAGAGAAGTTTACTGCCTCCGCAGCATATTGGAACAATGGTTCGCTCGTTTTCTGAATCATGCGAAATATGGAGGAATCAAGGAAAACGTGTAGAATTTAAAAATATGATCCTTAGCGATTATTCTAATATTCGCCGCATACATACAAGGCATGATGAAATTATTGATGAGTTGAAGGATATTCGTAAGAAAATTCAAGAACTTGGCTCCGTTGATGCTGCTCAAATTGAATCTGATAATGCTGCGAATGAACGAATTCTCTTAAATAAGTCGCAGCAAAAAGGAGCTTTAACCGCAGAGATTCGTTCTTTGCAAAGCAAAATTGCAGAATGTGATCGCCAAATTAACAGTCTTGCAGCACAATGTAAGCACAATGATTTAATTCGCCGTGAAATTGAATATGCTACTGCTGTATATAACTGGTTTAGAGATGCTTATGACAAACAAGAAAAAGAAGTAAAAAGGGATCTGCTGGAAAGTGTAAATAAGATTTTTCAGCAAATGTATCATGGTTCAAGGCAAGTAACAATCGATGACAACTACCATATTCAGTTAACGACTGCAGTTGGGGACGAAAGGATCTCCACAGATGAGTCTAAAGGATTAGAGGCGGTTAAAAACTTTTCCTTTATTGCCGGGTTGGTAGAATTGGCTCGTAAGAAAGCAAGAAAGGTTGAAGGGAATCCATTGTTTGACGAGCCAGATATTTTTACGACTGAACCTTATCCCATTGTAATGGATGCGCCTTTTTCAAATGTTGATGAAATTCATATCAATAACATAGCACGGATTCTTCCTGAAATCGCAGAGCAGGTAATCCTGATTGTTATGAAGAAAGACTGGGCATACGCGGAAAAAACGATGGGAACTCGTGTCGGTGCAAGTTACTTTATTGAAAAAATAAATAATACGGACACTTGTTCTGTAATTAGGAGGGTGTAAAATGTTTGAAGGAGATATTAAAATAACGGGAACTCATGCGACGTTTATCAAGTTTTTAGCAGTTAAATCTGGACAGCTAAATAAAGACGCTGTATGTGCAGGGATTTTTAAGCGATACATAGATGTCTATATTGCAGGAGCTATAATAGGCATGGTAAAAAAGCTTAAATCAAACACAAATACAGAAAATGACGATAGCGCCAATATCCTTGCGGATGCAGTAATAAGGGAACAGACGAAATTAAAAATGCTTTATCGCATTGCTATGCTGGTCGATAATCTAACTCTTAGCGAAGACGAAAGAATTGATCTGGCATTTCGATATGATACAGACGATGATAAAGTTAGACAAGGCATGGAGGTTTTTAACGCGTATGCGCGCGGAGGTATTGAGTGGCTGTATAGGGAACTTACAGCTAATAACGCCTCTACTACGGAGGACTTCTTAGAGCGAGTGACCGTAATGGTGAAAGAGTTTTCGGAAGACTATCTTGAAAACAATGTTTGATAACATTTATATGGGTAACGAATGATATGTTTGATATACTTCAAGGATTAAAAAATAAATGTTTTCTAATTGAACTCCCTTCACATTTATGGCGCAATATTGATCCGTATGTTTTAAGAGTTGTGAAGGGCGGCGAATGGAAAACATTTAAATTTTATACGGATGACCATAAGCGAAGTCATGAATTACGCAATATTAGCAATATTACTGGCGGCGTTTATGTTTTTTATATTACACCAGACGTTATTCCGGAAAACCATCGTATTTTGATGTATATCGGGAGAGCACGGCTTACTGAAAATCAAAATTTAAGGAAAAGAATCTCCGAATATTATGGGTATGCTCCTCCAAATGATGAAAGACCTAAATTGGCTGATATGTTAAAGGAATGGTGGGAGGATATTTATTGCAGCTACTTGGAGCTTTCTTGCACCAATGATGAGATTGATCATATTGAGGCAGAACTAATAAATAAGTTGTTACCGCATTGCAATGATGCAATTCCAGATACCAAGATAGGAAAAGCAGTAAAGGCAGCCGGGCTGCAATGATGAAAGAGGTGAAGATTATATGAATAAAATTGCATTTAGAGAAAAAACAGGTGACTGGATTTATTATTTAACATGGTTTACATACAAAGAAGTAAGCACATATGTAAAAAGAATTGATAAAGAATTACATCAATCGAAGTCGCTCAACGATATGATTCAGAGAAGCCTCACAGAAAATGTGGATAGAATCGCTTCATATATTGAAAAGCAATCAGAAAGGTTTTTCAATGCACTTGTGTTAGCAGTATATGATGGGGATCCTCAGTGGAGGGAGGTAGAGCTTGATTATGGTAAAGGGGAAAGGTACGATTTAGGTATTTTGGAATTGAATGGCGAAGAGAATATTTTCCCCGTTGATGGACAACATCGTGTGGAAGGAATTAAACGTGTTCTAGAAAGGAATACAGATGGAAAATATGACTCTGAAACGATTCCTGTTATACTCATTGGCCATAAAAAAACTCCGGAGGGTATGCAACGAACGCGCAGATTATTTAGCACCCTTAATCGATACGCCAAACCAGTTACTTTGAATGACATAATTGCATTAGATGAAGATGATATTATTGCAATTGCGACAAGACACTTAATAGAGAATAATCCTTTATTCCATGAGGAACGCCTTATAAATCAAAAACAAAAGGCAATACCTAACCGTGACAAAGTTGCATATACAAATATTATTTCTTTATATGAGTGCAATACAGAGTTGCTTCGCTATTTTATAAGAGACAAAAAAATATATTTCAATAAAAAATTACTTAAGGGAAAAAGAAAAATTCAAGAATATTGTCGTATTCGGCCTTCAGAAGAAGAGATTTCTGAGTTTATTAGATTTGTTGATACATATTGGGAGGCATATTCTCAAAATATCACTGCGATTAGAACATATTTATCTATTGAAATAAAGGATAATCCGGCAGCGGAATTTAGAAATGATCATGGAGGTAATTTGTTGTTTCGCCCAGTAGCGCAAAGGCCATTTGTATTGTGTGCCTTGTCTTTATATGAATCATTGCATAATTTTGACAAGGTAATGTTGGTGTTGAATAAAGTGAATTATACTATTACGGATCGGGTTTGGGAATATATTGTGTGGAACCCTATTGCAAGGAAAATGATTACATCATCAAATGCGACCTTGATTGAATTAATGCTTAAATTTTTTACAAGGGTGGATTTGGCCGATAAGGAATTGAATACAATGGTGGACGAATATAAGAGCATGAAAGGGGATGCGTCCTTGACCAAAGATGAAATAATAAGAATGCTGGATGGATATGTTGTGGATTAAATGATGTTCTTTTAATAGCATTACTTCTGACAGACGAATTATCAAACGAAACAATATCAGAGTGTCCGGATTTAGAAGATTATGAAGGGAAAAAGGGGAAGGTATATTTAATTGATATTGCAAGGAAAGCAAATCGCGTTCTATCTATACAAGAGTAAATTAGCCGCTAAGAAGGATCGATGGAAGATTATGTTTTGTGTTTGAGTGTGTAGGTTTAAAATTTCTCAAGAAATCTTTCCGGATGTCGCGTGGATTGTACATTTAGCGCTTGACTTTGCCATCCCTATATGCTATAATCTACCCATAAATACGAACATATGTTTGTATTATAAAGGAGGCGGGTAGGCATAATGGGACGTATCAATGTAAAGTGTCCGCTATGCGGACATTTGAATGAAGGCGTCGATTTGGAAGAGACAGGCGGCTGGGTCGAGTGCGAGAACTGCAAAACAGATTTCGCGCCCGGGGAGCAACTGGAGCGGGCGTTGAAAAATACGCGGGTAGTGACGGGCGCTGCAGATCTGATCATGCAGGCGATCTGACAAAAGAAGGAAAGGCTTTCGTAAGATAACCTCTGCCCTCTGTGCGTTTTGATTTGATTTTGAAGTAGAGCTTGTGAAAAGGGGGTGGTTTTGTCTTGCAGCTTTCAGATCTCACGCGTCCCTATCGGGAAATATGCGATGCGTGCCATAAGGAGATCGTCGCATTCAAATCGGAAGATGGTTTGGTCAAGTATCAATGCCCGTATTGCGGTACGGTGACGGTAAAACGATTCAAGTCGCGGTATCATTATATCAAAGACATTCGGCGTCCACGGCACTCCGACGATACATGACAACTTTATATCACGGCTGACGGGAGAGGGTGGTCGAGCTGAAATAGGGCTTATATAATTCCATCCAACATACGTCAGTTAAGGTCGCTGATGCGAGCAAAGATATTACCTGCGAGGTCATCGATAAACATCGGGTCATAGAGGATCCGTGTTTACCGATGGCCTCTTTTTTTATGCCAAAATCAGGCTGATCCCCTGTTATAAAAGGATCGAAAAAAATATTTGATGCCTGACTTGCAATAAGGGCAAAGGATACATAAGGCTTCTTTTTATTTTGGGAAAGAAGCGGAAGGTATCTTTTCTTGCCATGCCCTTATTGCGAGCGGAATGGCTTGGAAATAGCTTTCTTTTGTACTCCTTTGTCCGGACTGCGGTTCGGCGAAGGAGTTTTTTGTGGAAACAAAAGAGCAAAAGAAGTTTTACGTCACGGTAAACGGGCAGAAAGTGGAGGTCAGCGAAGAAGTGTACCGCGCGTATGTGCGCCCCGTAAGAGCGCAGCAACGCACTGAAAAGCGAAACAGAAGATGCAAAGTGAAAGGCGCGCGACTTGGGCTTGTGCGTTGTAAAGGCAACTGTTCCGAATGTGAGTATGCAAAAAGTGGAAAGGCCTTTGGTGGTGTGGAGCAGTCTTTGGAATCGCTTTTCGAGGCTGGTTTTGAAGTCGCGTCCGAATTGGATCTGGAAGCAGATCTTCTGGCTGCGGAAGAGAGGAAAGAGCAGGTGAAGAAATTGCATTCTGCGATTGCGTGTCTGACCGAGCGGCAGCAGTATCTGATCCGAGAGATTTATTTCAATGGGAGAACGCAGGGTGAGATCGCTGCGGCGATGGGAGCTACGAAGCAAGCTGTATCAAATGCGGTTCGTCGTGCTTTGGCTTCTTTGAAAAAGATTTTGAAAGAAAATTAAAAAAATTTTCGTCAGCCCGTGTACTTTTCGAGATAAGTGTCCTTGTGATAGTGAAAGGGTTTTGAGTTCGCTTGAAGGCAAACGGAAATGCGGCGGCAAATTATATGCCGTGCGGCAGCCTCAAACCGATTGGGAGGAAGCAATGATATCTGCGGAACAGCTCAGGGCAGACCTTTGGGAGATCAGGTACTATTATTCGCGGAAAGAGTTTTTGGATGATGCAAGTCATTCTATCGGGTCTTTGCCCATTCAACGGATTTTGGAGAACTACAACTGCGCCATCCGGAAAGCTCCGCTGCGTCTGATCGATCTATATGCCTGTCTGTATCTTCGGGGTCAGACGCAGGACGCTGTGGCGATGGATCTCGGGTACACACCGCAATATATCCGCAAGCTGACGGGCGAACTCTTTTCCTTTTTACGAAAAAACATTACTTATCAGGAGGCAGGGCATGAAGCAAAATCTTAAGAATTTCTTCGCGGAACTGGCGGGCGTGGATCCTTCGCAGATCGAAACGTCTATGGACGATGAGGATTTCGACATGGAAGGAGCGGACGACGAGGAAATAGGGGAGGAAGATGGCTTTGAGATCCCCGACTTCATCCGCGGGGCGTCCAACATTTACCGTACCAGGGAATTTATCGTCAAGCAGGTCATATCTCTCGCGCACCACGGGTTGGATAGCGCAAAGCTCATCAGCACGGATACTTACTATCTGAGGACGCCCGGGCGTGATGCGTGCTATGAGGGCATCTTTGGCGAAAATAAGGACCCTGACGGCAAGCGCATTCCTACGATGGCTTACTTCCGTTCGTATCGGACGTAAGCGGGCAGACGGGCAACAACGGCTTTGACCTACGATTTCGGATGCTTGCAGATCCGCGGATGACAAAAGGTGGCCACCTTGCGCAGATCCCTCTGCAGAACTTGCAGCAAACGGGAAAAGCCGTGTGCAAAATACAACTTCATATTTATTTTTTCGCTTGGCTAACGGCAACACGGGCAACAAACGCTGCGCCATCGGCAATACGGGCAAATTTTTGACGGAGGGCATATATGCCGAGAAACACCAATGCAGGCAATGGCGGGAAGTACAATTCCCGCCGTTGGTACATCCCTTCCAAGCGCGCAAAGAATTACGCCGAGGAACGGAAGGCAAAAGTCCACCAACGTGGACCGAAGGAAGGCAGAGAACTGACCGATTACGAGGCGGGCATCCGCTCTGGGTATCTTCAGGCGCAAGCCGACCATGCAGGCATCTACAAGTACAAGAAGGCTCTTTCGGAGGGAAAATCGAAGCAGGAAGCGCGCGAGATCTCTCAGCGTAAGGGCAGAAATTAAAATTCAGGAGGAACAGAATGGAAAAGAATGTGATCAAGGTCGAACGCGAGACGTTCGAGCGCAACGGCAAGACTTATTTCGGGTATTTCGTCAGCGGAGAAGTCCGCGGCAGAAAGGTCAAGGCGGGCGTCAAACCGCCCGATAACGGCGGCTATACCGTGCTGGACATCGTCTTTGACGGCGCCATGGAAGCAGATCTCACCGTCACTCCCTTCGAGATGAAGGCGGAGGACGGCAGGATCATCACGGGCAATACTTATGCCGTCACGTCCGTCGATCAGGATACGGGCGAGGTATATTCCTGCAAGGTCAAGCCCGCGCGTGAGTCGGACAAGACGCTTCTTCAGATGCTGCTCGCACAGTAACGGCGGCATAAGAGGTTCGGGGATGAGGCTTGCGGGGAAAACCGTGAGCCTCATATTCCTTGAACGGCAAATTTCAAGGAGGTAACAATGAGCAACTACAACGACAATTCTTGGTCGGATAAGTTCAGCTGGATCATCACGGTCATAGCGATGGTGCTGGTCGCCATCCTCTCCATCGGGCTTTTGTGCGCGCTGTTTATTCAGCCGAAGGAGGACGAGCCCGAAGCGGAGCCAAAAGACGGCGCCGTCATCAGCGAAACAGCGGAACACGGCGTATCGTTGATGTCGGCAAAGATCGCCCCTGCGGCGTATGCGGCAAACGGAGTCTCTGTGTTGGCGGATACTGCCTATACCCTCACGGCGAGCGTTGAGCCGGACTATGCGGGCGAAAAGACCTTTGATTGGTCTATCAAATTTGAGGACGGCTCCTCCTCGTGGGCGAACGGGAAGCCGGTCACCGATTACGTAACGGTCACGCCATCTTCGGACGGCGCGGATACCGCGACGGTGGAATGTAAACAGGCGTTCGGCGAGCGCATCCTTGTCACCTGTACTTCCCGTGACTATACGGGGCTTTCGGCGACGTGTACGGTGGACTATGCGCAGCGCATCACGGGCATGGACGTCATGCTGGAAGGCAGCCGCACTGGGGACGTTGCCATTCCAGAAGGCGAGGAAGTGAGCATCGATTTCACTTACTACGGCGGTACGTCGTCGTATAACGTGTACACGCTCACGGCAACGCCGACCTATTCGGACGTCTACACCCTTGCGGAGGAGGCGACTTGCAAAGTCTCCTTCCTCACGAGCGCAGGCGCGGACGACGGCCGTACCTATTTTGACCATCACGGTTCGAGCGGTTCCATGGGCTCGTACAGCTATACCCGCGTGGACGAAATCGAGAACGCCATCGGCAAGACGTTTTCCTTTGATAACCACATGTTTGAGCCGTACAACTTCCGCCATGAGTCGGGCTCGTTCGTAACGGGCGAGATGACGAAGAACACGACGTACTACAAAGACCTTTCGGGCGAAGAACTTGCAGAGCGGTACTTAACGCAGGATCAAGGCACCGTGCTTTGGCGCGTCGCGGCGAGCGTGGAAGGCAAGTACGGAAGCTACACGCGCGAGGACAGCTATCTCATGTACGCATGGCCCGCAGCGGGCAACTATGCAAACCTGTCTCTTTCGGACAGTGAACTGATCTTTTAACGGAGGTGAAATATGAGTAACAACGAACTATATGCACACAAGCGGTCGGATACCGTGAAGTGGGTGATCTCCTTTTTCCTCATCCTCGTGCTGCTTGTCGGCATGGTCGGGACATGGGTATTCCTGTTGCGGGAAGATGAAGGCAAAACGCCGCCCGCGGAGGAAGAACAGACGGAGCAGGCGGCAGTCACGGACGGCGAAGGCAACGCTATGGATGCGGACATGGTATATCCCATGCCCGCGAAGATGTCGTTCAATGCGCAGACGTTCGCGCAGTTTGGCGAGCCGAACGCCGTCACTTCGGAGCAAAGCGTGGATGTACGCATTCAGGCGTATGTCACGCCCGATGACGCTGCCAACAAGGAAGTGGATTTCTCCGTGGCTTGGGGCAACGCTCCAACGCACGGCAGCGAACCGGTCACGAACTATCTCACCGTGACGCCCGATTCGGACGGCAGCACGATGGCGACCGTATCCTGCAAAAAGGCGTTCGGCGATGATACCATCATTATCACCGTTACCACCCGCGAGGGCGGATATACGGCAACCTGCACGGTGACGTTCACGGGCATTGCGAGCGGTATCGAGATCACAAGCAGCACCGCGGCAAAGAAGTCCACTTCCGAGCGCGGTACATACTACGAACTCGGCACGAGCAAGACGTACACCTTTGATATCGGGCTCACGAACGCCTTTGACGATGTGGCAAGCGATCTGACGGTAACGGAGATCGGCGGCGAAGGCAATATGTACTTCGGCAGCAGATATTCTAACGACGGCGGTTACTACAACTATCAGGACGTCTATCAGAAAAGCATCGGCGAGCTTGCGGATAAGTTCATCACGTCGGCGACCATTTCGGGAACGACGCTCACTATCAAGACAGGTTCAAGCGTGCTTGAAAACTATTACTCCGAATACGCCTACGATGAGAATGACTATTACTATGCAAAGGACGCCTACCTCGTCGAGTTGGACGATTATTGGAACATCAAGGGCCCGTCGGATACGTTCTATAATGATAATTCCAAGTACAACGCGCAGAATATCGGCTCCTGCTACTTCTATGTGACGGTCAAGGACAACGTGAGCGGACTTTCGGAGACGGTCAGGCTATGGCTCGTCAGCTCGGTGAGCGGCGTGTCTCTTTCCGAGACAGAACTTGAATTTTAACAAGGAGGCGGATTATGCAGAGCAAAGGTCAGACGGCGGCAAAGGTCATCGGTATCGTCCTTGTCCTTTTGCTGCTTGCAGGCATCGTTGCCGTCATCTATCGCTTCACCAACGGCTTCAACGAGGACTTCAAGACCTTCTATGTGGAGCATGACGGAGAGCAGATCCTATCCGCGGACAGCAAGATGTCCTTCAAGGCGGGAGAAACGTACCGCTTTGACGTGAAGTACACCTTCGATACGGACAAGTCGGAGACAAAAGACTATTCCGTAACGATCGTGCCGAACGCGGAGAAGGACTTCGAGTACACGGTGGACGGCGAACCATACCTCTACTCCAAGGCGGGCGATCTGTCCGCGGCGTTCGGGCTCAGAAAACACGATACATATTTCGAGATCGTGACCGCGGAGGATACGGGCTTGACGGGCGTACTGGAAAGCAAATACTCCGGTCAGACGGTGGAGATCCCCGAAAGCGCGGCGTCGGAAAATCTGTACCCCTTCCAGCTGGTCATCTCCTCGTACAACGAGAGCGTCACCTACAACATCCGTTTCAACGTCGGCGTGGATGTGACGGGCGTGACGCTAAATCCTTCCGAGATCATCTTTACAGGCTCGCAGGAATGAGGAGGCAAAACACATGACGAAACGAAACATCAAGGCAAAGATCGCGGCGCTGCTGCTTGCGCTTTTGGTGTGTTTCGGCGCGGTCATGGGCGGACAGGGCAACTTGTCCGCTTTTGCCGCCGAAGATGATACCATCCGGTTCGAGCAGACCAACGTCATGGACGATCTGGAAAACAGCAGCGTGGACGGCGAGCCCTTCGACGTCAGAGACTACGCCTTCAACAGCCAAAAAGAGGCGCAGGTGCTGATGCTCGCCGAATACTGCTATTCTTTCTACGCGAACTTGCAGGGCAACTTCGGGCTGTATCTCTATGTCTGGAACCCGCAGGGGCTGCGCTTTGATACACGCACTTCTCTCAATGCGGTGCAGCTCTCCTACGGCGCGGAGGCAGATTACGTCAAGTACCCGCTGGAATTTCTCAACCGTTCGGAGCGCACCAACTACGAGGGGCTGTTCTATAAATTCAAAGTGAAGCTCTCCCTCTCGCAGAAAGAACAGATGTTGGAAACGCTCAACTCTGCGGAACGCACCTACCATATCAGCGGCGTGGAACTGCTGGAAGCGGGCAAATCGCTCCCGCACGAATACGCCGTCAACGCCGTCTATACCTATACGGGCTATGCGGAAGGATACGGGCCGAACGAGGGCGCGGATACGCTCACTTATACCCGTTCGCAGGGAGACGTGTTCGTCATCGAGGACGACGACCTGCATCAGACCTTCTACCGCCCTTCGGGGAACGTGAGCGGGAGCTTCTTCAAGCAGGACACCCTGCATACCGTGTACTTCTCCGTTCCCAATGAACTCATCGAAAAGTACGGGCGGCTCGCGGTCATCCGCGTGCAGTGGTTGGAAGCCGTGCTTTCGCCCTTCTTCATCACGGGCAACAAAGCCGTGTACGACGCTTTGCAAAGCTATCTCGGCAAAACGATGGGCGCGTATAACGAGGAAGGCTTTGGATACGGCATCCTGGGCGGGTATTCCAACGATACGACGAGCATCGGCGGCGTGGTGTTCAATCACCGCCGCGCGGAGCTTGCCTATAACCCGTGGCTAAAATACCTCGAATCGGTCAATGAGCAGCTGGACCGCATCTGCCTCTCCTTCTTTTCGGGGGATGAGACGGACAGCGCGGATACCTATCGCGTGGGCGGAGAGGCGCTGCTCGACAAGATGAAAGAGTTCTCGCGCGCTGGCACGGACAAGGTGTTGGGGACGTATGACCGCAGGCTCTTTTCCGCCGTGGACAGCGCGTTCACCGTCGTGGACGTGCCTGCGGAGAAGGAGTATTCCCTGACGAGCGAGAAGATCTCGCAGACGTTCTGGGAAAAGGTGTTCGGCACCTCGCACGTCGAGTATTCGGATACCTTCGACGGCATCGAAGCCATCCATCCCGTAACGGAGAAGGACTTCGGCGCTTCCAAAGAACAGACCTGCCGGAACCTCTATATCGACCTCAACGACTACGACGAGTTCTCGGGCGTATATGAGGAAGCGAAACGCAACGATGAAACGGTGTATCTGTTCCGCTTCGATCAGAGCGTGTATTCGGCGTGGGAAGTGACGCAGGGCAAGTGGACGAAATCGACGGAGTGGGTGCCGAACGGCATCACGGCGGGCGGGAGCTTTCGGACGGTGTACAAGCTCTCGGACAGCGACACGAACGGATACCTTGCGGAGGAGACCGTCTATCTCGGGCTCGACCTCATCCAGATGGAGTGGGACGACGGCGGGAAGCGAGTCGTCATTCCTATCGTGTCTTCGCCCATCGACGTCGTGGCGGACGGCACACCGCCCGTACATACCACGTCGGACAAGACGACCCCGTGGTGGAAAGTGCTTTTGGCAGGCTTGGCGCTCATTCTCGTCGTCATCCTGCTCTTCAAGTTCGCGCCCGTAATCGTATTGGCGGTGGGAAAAGTTATCGCTCTGCCGTTCAAGGCAATAGGTGCGGCGAGTAGGAAAGTCAAAGAGCGACGGAAGGAAAAGAAGGCGCAAAAGCAAGAAGATCAAAAAAGGCGAGGTGACGATAATGAAACCTGAATTTAAGTGTAAATCCAACGCACAGAAGTATGCCATTCGTGCCTATTACGCCAAGAAAAACAAAATGCAGAAAGAGCAAGAGCGAAGAAGATTACAAGAGGAAGAAGAACGGTGCGAACGGTATTACAAAGTCATGGCTGAAGATTTCCCCAAAGACTTTATCAGTGATGATGAATGGGACTACATTGAGGCGATGGCGAGTTGGCCTAAAAAGTAACAGCCGCGTATGCGGCGTCTGGAGGACTACATGAAAACAATCAAAAGAGTTATTGCAGTAGTTCTCTTGGTTGTGGTGGTACTTGCGGTCGGCTACCTGTGTTACACGGGCAGCCGGCTTGCCGCCACGCAGGAGAATACGGAGGCAGCCTATGAGCAGACGATTTCATATTAGCGTAACGGTCGTCCTGTCGGTTGCTTTTCTCGCTTTAATGGCAGTGTTCTGGCAATCGTATGTGCGTTTCGCGGAGAGCTGCCGTGACTTCGGGTTGTCCGTTGCCTATTACTTCTGCGAGCTGTTCGGGATAGACTATTCCTTTACGCCGACCGTTACGGAATATTCGGGCGTGCTGCAATGGGAGATACTGTTGCCCGACGATTGGAACGGATTTACCGCCTCGGCAAAGGAGTATTTTGCGTTACTTATCAACGGCGAAAACTTTGCGGGATATTGGGCGAAGGTCGGTGATGTGATGCTCGTCGCGGCAAAGGTCATTGCCGTTCTTTTGCCCTGCTTTATCGTGCTGCTGCTTGTCATTTACAGAATGTATCGGCAGGGAAATACCAAACACAACCAAGATACAAAGCCGCTCAAAGCCTTCAAACGGATAACAGCAAGGACGTATCAGCCAATAAAGCGCGCCGTGCTATGTTACCGCGAATATCTTTCGGAGCATAGAGGAATTAGGGTGTGTTGGATCGTTCTTTGGGTATTTCATCTGAACCTTGCAAGCGTCGTCACGGGCTTTTTTGCGTACTACTTCTACTTCGTGTTGAGCTTCGACGTCGGCAATCTATATGTGCAGGTCTGCAAGCTGTTCATAGACTTGCAGGTCATTTTCCGGCACTTCCCGTGGTGGAGCATCGTTACGGTCTGCTGGCTGCTGTTCAACCGTTGGCGAAAGAATATCGCTTTGAACAGGCTGCGGCACTACGAGGCAAGGAATTGCGGGTTCATCAACGAGCTGCCTATCGTCAGTATGGCTTGCGGCAGTATGGGAAAGCGCAAAACGACGCTCATCACGGACATGGTGCTGTCGCAAGAGGTCATGTTCCGCCAAAAGGCATTGGAGATCCTGCAAAATAACGACATGAAATTCCCGTACTTCCCGTGGATCGCCTTTGAGGACGAACTGCGACGGTGTATGGAGCATGGAACGGTCTACAACCTCGCCTCGGTCAAGACATGGGTGGCATTGAAGCAGTCAAGGTTTGCCCGCCACCATAATATTCATTGGCAGATATATGGCTATGAATTGCAAAGATACGGCGATACCTTCGACGACGCGCTCAAAGTCAACGGGCTGTTCGACGTGCTGGAAACCTATGCGATGGCGTACTTCATCTATGTTTTGGAGAGCAGCCTTATCGTGGCAAACTATTCCATCCGCACGGACAACCGGATGCTGGATAACGGCAATTTTCCGCTGTGGCTGACGGACTTCTTTCCGAAATGCCGCCGCGATTGTAGCCGCCACGCGCATATCCTTGACTTTGACGTGCTGCGTCTGGGACGCAAGGTGTTGGAGAATAACCCGCGCGCCGGGAGCTTTGAGTTTGGCGTGGTCGCAATCACAGAGATAGGCAAAGAGCGCGGGAACAATCTGGAATTAAAAGAAGTTAAGAAAGGCGCGGAAGATACCAACCAGAAGAACGACCTCTTTAACTCGTGGCTGA
>ERZ1090864.167-NODE-167-length-35553-cov-7.098034_pt1 | contig 35553 bp, 31 predicted proteins | sample MGYA00478479_ERZ1090864 | MGnify/ENA primary metagenome ERZ1090864 (study PRJEB33644, sample SAMEA5815743) | chicken gut metagenome | biome: Chicken; feature: Gastrointestinal Tract; material: Caecum | place: Ireland | collected 2019-01-01 | study: A study of the...
ATCACGCCGGCGCTCTGCGAGCCATACTGCGGCGTGTGTTCCACAACAACCGCCACCGCATAGGGCGTGCTTTCATCCTCGGAGAAGGCCACCATCCAGCCATTGTTGTTCTTTTCGCCGCCCAGTTCGCCGGTTCCGGTCTTGGCGCAAACCTTGCTGATACCGGGGAACGTATCATCGCCATAATAGCTGGAAACCGTATAGCGCATGTAATCGCGCAGGCGGTTGGCCGTATTCTGATCCATCAGGGCCGTGTCCGCTTCGGTTTTTCCATAATTGCTGCCAATGCCCAGGTCGCCGGTCACACTCTGAATGAAATGCAGCTTTTCCGGCGTGCCGTTGTTTGCGATCGCGCCCATCAGTCGAACCATATAGGCCGGATTGACCAGATCCTGATCCTGGCCCACGCCGGACCACGCCAGCCGGTCCTCAGAAGCGCCCTGCACATTGTATTTGCCGGTAGCCACTTGGATGGAATCGATGGTAAAGGGCTTCAAAAGGCCAATCTGGTTCATGGAATCGGTCATTTTATCCGCGCCGATCTTGACAGCCAATTCGGCAAAGGCCACGTTACAGGAATGCGCCAAAGCGCCCTTGAAGTCCAAGTCGCCGTGCGCCTCCACATCCGTGACCTTGTTGCCGTTAAAGGTCTCGCTGCCGGTGCAATGGAATTCCATGCTGTCGAGATCCGGCAGGTTCTTGATCGCCGCCGCCGTAGTCAATATCTTAAAGACAGAACCCGGCGTCAGTTGGCCGGAAAGGACTTTATTCACATAAGCGCCCTGATAATCGCTGTTACTCTCCAGATCCTTTGGCGGATTTGCCGGGTCAAAGGTCGGCAGGCTGACCATCGCGAGAATCTCGCCTGTCTTCCAATTCGTGAGGATAGCTGCGCCTTGGCGGCCCTCATTCTCAAACTGCTCATAGGCGAGCTTGTTGAGGTCCGCGTCAATGGTCAGCTGGATATTGCCGCCCGTTTTGGCTGTATGGAGGTCCGCCAGCCCGGTCATCAGGTTATAGCCCGTCAGCTTGCTCAAAAAGGCGCTCTGCACACCAGTGGAAATATTGCCGCCCTCATCGCCAACTACGTGCAGAGTCGCCTCGCGGACCTCTTTATCATCCGCGTAAGTGCGTTTGCCATCCTGCGCCTGCATGAGCACCGTACCATTCCGATCCGTAATCTTTCCGTTTGTCAACGCTGTGGTTCCGCCGGAAATGTGTGCATTATACGGTTGCATGGCCCAGGTGGCGCCCTGGGTGACATACTCAAACAGGAAGAAAATCATGCCTGCTGCAAAGAGCGCCACAAAAATCAGAAGGAAAGCCGAGCGTTTGCCTGTCGTTCGCATTTATAATCGCCTCCTCACCGCATAGGTCCGCTCATCGCTGGCTTTGATAAACGCCAGCGCGCCCCAAACTGCCATCATGCTCGTGCCGCCCGCACTGATAAAAGGCAGCGTCACGCCGGTCAGCGGCAGCACGTCCGTGGAGCCGAAAATATTGAGGCAGGCCTGTACCAGCAGCATGCCCGCGGCTGCGTTCGCAGTGATGGAATAGAAAGTCGAACGGGAGCGGGTCGCTTCGCCGCGCGCCATGAAGATCAGCACCACAAAGGCCGCCACAAGCACCACAGCCATCAAAAGCCCCAGTTCTTCTACAACCACGCCAAATACCAGGTCGCTATTATTGGCCTGGATGGGCACTTTCCCGGAAAGCGGCGCTGTGCCTGCACCCAAGCCGCCATTGCCAATGCCAAAGAGGCCGCCGCTGGCTGCATAGGTCAGCACATGCGTCTGCTGGAAGCCCGCGTTATAGACGTTATCGCCTTCCCAGATATGCCGCCACACGTCAAACCGCGCTTTTACATGATCGAACATCGACAGCACAGCAAAAATGCCCACCGCTGCCAGCGCGACAAACAGGACAACCGTGCGCATGGAACCAGAACGCATGAAAGCGATCATCAAAAAGGTCAGGAAAAAGATCGCCGCCCCGCCGATGTCCTTTTCGATGGCCAGAACGCCCATGATGGCTGCCATCAGCACCACATATCCGGCGAGGTTTCGTTTCGTCTGCAAATGGTCCAGTGTCGCGGCGCCGGCAAAGATAAAACACAGTTTGGTCAGCTCGCTCGGCTGCAGCGACAATCCGCCAATGCTAATCCAGTTTCTCGATCCAAACTGATCCACACCGATGCCCGGCACCATCGGCATCAAAAGCAGCAATAAGCCCACCACTGCGATTGGCGTGCGGAACTTGTTGACACGGTCGAGGTCTTTCATAAACCAGATCATGAAGCAATAGAGAATGAGTCCCGCAGCCATCATCAAAAGCTGGGTATAGACTGTTCTAAGGCACCAGTCATAGAGCGAAACCGGCGTCGGCAAATCCTGCGGCGTCTAGTCGGTCATTCCCATGCGCATACCGGATTTCAGCGCGATTCCCACGCCAGCGAGCAAAAAGCCGATGGTTTCGACCTCAAAATTGGGACGCCCCAGCAGCTTGGTCGAGATGGCGTAAAAGCCCCATTCCATCACCAGGACCGCCGCGCAGGGCAGCACCGGCAGCAGAGAAAACTGGTTGTCCCCAAACAGTGCCTGCACGAAGAGCAGCAACTGGATCACCGTCGCCAGCGCAAGCAGCGCTGCCTGCGGCGGCACACGGCGCGGCGCGCGGCGGGCCGGCGCTTTTGTATCCGTTACACGGCGGAAGGTCAGGTTTGTCCCGCCCATGCCGATCACGTCGCCCGGCAGCACCTTGGCCGGCCTGTGAATTTTCTTTCCGTTGAGCGCCGTGCCGCTTTTGGAGCCGGTATCCACAACGTACCAGCCCGTTGGACGCCGCATCAAAACGGCGTGGTCACGGCTGACGGAAGTATCCGGCACAATGATGTCGCAGCTGCGGCTGCGGCCAATACTATTTTCCCAATACAGCACCGAAAGTGTATGTCCGCGCCTGCGGTCCTCCAGATAGACCACCGGCTCCTCACGGCGGCGGCCAGCACGCACCGACTGGTAACACCACAGGATCAAGATCACGGTCAGCACAGCCGCAATCCCGCGCATCACGAAGAAAACCGGCTGTAGGATTGGAAGCAAAGCCGAAATATCCGACACTTGCCCACCCCCTGTTTTCAAATTTGAAATTTAGGCCGGCCGCCCGCGGCACAGCCTGTTTTTTTCAGTATACCGTTTTTCCCGCCGTCTGTAAAGGCGGCGAAATTTCTCGGCCGGAAGCGCACTGTCTGCTTTTCGCATCCGGAATTCATGCAGTTCAATCCCCAAAACGGGCGCCCGGCCTGTCCTTTTCCTTACAAAAAAGACCGGCTACCCGCGCAATGGCCGATAGCCCTGTCTTTCAAGTAGGCAGATATCAAAATTGTCTTTGCGAATTACGTCAGCCCCAGGTCGTGGACCAGCTGCGGCAGGCAGCGCTCAAACTGCACGCCGCCGCGCGGATCTGTTCCCGCCTCATGCGTGCGGCGGATGGCGGCCGCTGTGAAATCCACGGCAACCTGCAACGCGGACTTGAGCGTGCGGCCATCGAGCAGCGCGCCCAAAAGCGTTGAAGCCAACAGATCGCCTGTGCCGGGATAGCTGCCCGGCGTCTTGGGCGCAAACGCATAGCTGATTTCACCCGTGGCACTGTCCAGACTGGCCGCGCCCAAGAGCGGCGGCGCAAACCACACGCCGGTCAAAACCACCATGCGCGGGCCGAGCGCAGCCAGGCGGTGCAGAATTTTCTCGACCCAGGCGCGCGTATACGGCCCCTCGCACCATGTTTCGCCCAGCAGCATGGCTGCTTCCGTCGTATTCGGCACAATCAGATCTGCGCCCACACAAAGGCGGCGGGTGCCCTCCGCCATTTCGGGCGTATACGTGGCATAGAGCTTGCCGTCGTCCGCCATGGCGGGGTCCACCAGCACCAGCGTTTCCGAACGGCGAAAGGCCTGCAAAAAGTCCTCCACCACGCCGATTTGCGCCGCACTGCCCAAAAAACCTGTATAGATCGCGTCAAACTGCAATCCAAGGCCCTTCCACTGGTGCAAAAACCCCGGCATATCCGCAGTCAGGTCGCGCACGGTCACGTCCGGCAGGCCGCCCGTGTGAGAGGACAGCACTGCCGTGGGCAACGCGCAAACTTCATGTCCCGTGCAGCTGAGCACCGGCAGCGCAACAGTCAGGGAGCACCGCCCATAGCCGGACAGGTCATGGATCGCTGCAACGCGTTTTTGCTGATTTTTCATACACGCACCCCCAAAACACATTTCCATCTATCGTACTGCGCGCCAGGCGCACTGTCAAGGGGAAGCGACGCAGGGCATTTCATGGGCCGTTTGCTGAAAGGTGCAGTCCGGCCGCAATTTTATCAAGACGATGCCCGGCCTGCAAGCCTGGCTTTTCGGGCGTCCAGATAATCCTGCAAAATGATCGTGGCGGCCACTGCATCCACAACGGCCTTTCGCTTTTTGCCGCGTGTATTGGTATCGTTCAGGTAACCGTGCGCCGTCATGGTCGTGCACCGCTCATCCCACAGATCGACCGGCACAGCCACCTGGCCCGCCAGCTTTGCGGCGAAATCACGCGCGTTCAGGGCGCTTTCGCCTTCACTGCCGTCCATATTCCGCGGCAGGCCGACGACCACCGCCTCAGCGCCGGTCTCCTGCACTTTCTGCACCAGCACAGGCAACAGCTTTTCCCAATTATAGGACGGCACGACGCCCAGAGGGGAGGCCAGCACCTCGCCCGCGTCGCAAATGGCAAGCCCCGTGCGCGCGTGGCCGAGATCCACGCCGAGGATTTTCACGACTTGGCGGCCCCCCATCCCATTTTCTTCGCAACCGAAAGCGACGGCGTCAGATGGGATGCATCGCCGATGCGCACAACCGCACAGGACCCGTCATCCGCAAAGCGCACCTCAGAGATCGCCGTGTTGTCACTCAACGGCACGTCGTCCATCCGGCGCAGGGGCCAGCCTTTGGCGCGGCACAGGAAATTGCGCAGCGCGCACCCGTGGCTGACCGCGCAGATCTTCTTTTCCGTGCCCGGTACATTTTCCCGCTGTACGATCGCCTGCACGGCATCCCACACGCGGTCATAGACCTGCTGCATGGTTTCGCCGTCCGGCGCAGCGAAATCCCACGGGTGATGATACCACGCATCCGATGCCTGCGGAAACTGTTCCGGCAGCGCGGACCACGGCAGGCCGTCCATGGCGCCCAGATCGATCTCAATCAACCCCTGCTCCACCCGCAGCGGCACATGGTGATACTGGTTAATGGCCTCCGCCGTCTTTTTGGCGCGCAGCAACGGACTCGTATAAATCGCTGCAAACGGCACATTGCGCAGCCGCGTGGAGACCAACTCCAACTGTGTGCGCCCCAACTCTGTGATGTCGCAGTCGATGCGGCCCTGAAATTTGCCGTCCACATTGCCCTGCGCCGCACAGTGGCGCACCAGATAAAGATCTACCACGGCAATATCCCTCCTGTCAATTCCGTGACGCTTGCGATTCGGTTTTCGTCGAGGTATTCCTCCAGGCCCCGCAGGATCTTCACCGGCGCATACGGGTCGGCAAAAAAGGCCGCGCCCACCTGGAAGGCATCCGCGCCCGCCAGCATCATCTCCACCGCATCCTGCCAGCTGGAAATGCCGCCCATGCCAACGACCGGCACCTGGACGCGCTGCTTGACCTGCCAGACCATGCGCACCGCCACTGGAAACACCGCCGGGCCGGAAAGTCCGCCCGTGTTGTTGCGCAAAATCGGACGGCGTGTGCGGATGTCGATGCGCATGCCGGTGATCGTATTGATCAGTGAAATCGCGTCCGCGCCCGCGTCCTGCGCGGCAGCGGCGATCTCTGCGATGTCCGTCACATTGGGGGACAGCTTGACCATCAGCGGCTTTTTGCAAAACCGGCGCACCTGCGCGGTGATGTCAGCCACGCTCGTGCAGGAGGTTCCGAACTGTACGCCGCCTTCTTTGACATTTGGGCAGGAGATGTTTAATTCAATCATATCCACATCCGTATCGCTCAGCCGCTCGGCCATGGCGCAGTAATCGGCCGGGCAACTGCCCGCAATATTGGCGATAACAACCGTGCCCTGCTCTTTCAACCAGGGCAGCTCCTCTGCAATAAAATGTTCAACTCCCGGATTTTGCAGGCCCACGGAATTGAGCATGCCCGCCGGGGTTTCCGCGATGCGCGGCGGCGGGTTGCCGGGGCGCTCCTGCAAGGTCAGCCCCTTGCAGGAAATACCGCCCAGCGTGGACAAGGGATAAAGCTCGGCATATTCCCGGCCAAACCCGACCGCGCCGCTTGCGCCGATCAATGGGTTTGAAAAGGGTACGCCTGCAATTTGGACAGATAGATCAGCCATTTCTCTCCTCCTCAAGCAAAGATAACGTCCTGCGCGCAGAACACGGGGCCATCCTTGCAGACATGGCCGTAATATTCCGTGCCGTCTGCATGCCGCAGCGCCACCGCGCAGCCCAGGCATGCGCCCACGCCGCAGGCCATGCGCTCTTCCAGCGAAACAAAGCACGGCACCCCACGCGCCGCGCACAGCGCCGCCACTGCCCGCAGCATCGGGGCCGGGCCGCAGGCATAGCACACATCAAATGATTCCTGCTCCAAAACCGCGGTCACAAGGCCGGGCGTACCATAGCTGCCGTCATTAGTCGTGACGTGCGTCTTGCAGCCTGCGGCGCGAAAATCATCTTCCAGAATCACCGCATCCTTGGAACGGAAGCCCAACACCGCGAGCTTTTGCCCCGAAAAGGCGGCGGCAGCGCCCAAAAGCGGCGGCGTTCCGATGCCCCCGCCGACAAAGGCCGCGCACTTTGCCCCCTGCGCCAGCGGAAATCCGTTGCCCAAAGGCGCCAGCAGGTCCATCGTATCGCCCGGTTCCAGGTGGGAAAGGATTTCCGTGCCTTCTCCGCGCACCTGAAACACAAAGCGAAGCGTGTCCGCGCCAATGCTGCAGATGGAAATCGGACGGCGCAGCATCTTGCCGGGCACCCGGATATGTGCAAACTGACCTGGCTTTGCCTTGGGCGCCAGGATTTCAGCGCGGACGGTCACATCAAAACAGTTGCCCGCCAGCGCCCGTTTTGTCAAAATCGGACAGGATTCCGTATCATATTGTTTCATTGGATGCCTCCAATTTCTTCTAGGATTGCGCCGCGCATGCGGACCGCCTCTTCTGCGGCGGCCTTTGCGTAATCCGCCTGTGCCGCGCCCACCTTTTGCCAGGCGGTCAGAATGCTGCGCGAAGCGTTGACAATCGCGCCCAGGCCCTTGCTGTCAAACGCCGGGGCCACATCCTTGGCGCCGCCGCCCTGCGCGCCATAGCCCGGCACCAGGAAGAAGGTGTGCGGCAGCGCGGCGCGCAGTTCTCTTAACTGCGCCGGGTAGGTTGCGCCCACGACAGCCCCTACGCGGCTATATCCATCCGCGCCGCGGGTATCCTCGCCCCAGGTCTCGCACAGTGCGCCGACCGCCGCATAGAGGGTCTGGCCGTCCTCCAGCTTGCGGTCCTGCAGCTCGCCGGAAGAGGGGTTGCTCGTCTTGACCAACACAAAAATCGACCGGTCGCGCGCCTTACAGACAGGCAGCAGCGGCGCGATGCCGTCCGTGCCAAGATAGGGATTCACGGTCAAGGCGTCGCCATCAAAGGCAGGGACTGCCTGCCCGCCGGTTTTGGTCGTGCCGAGATGCGCCTGGCCGTAGACCTCCATCGTGGCGCCAATATCGTTGCGCTTGCCATCCGTAATGACGTAAAGGCCCTTTTCCCGTGCATAGCGAATCGTCTCATACAGCGCGCGCATCCCCTGCCAGCCATACTGTTCATAATACGCGCACTGCGGCTTGACAGCCGGCACAACCGGAGCCAGTGCATCGATCAGGCCCCGGTTAAAGGTCAGGATCGCATCCGCCGCCCCAGCGAGCGTCTCGCCATATTGGGCAAAGGAGGCACTTTTAATAAAATCCGGAATATATGAGAGCTTTGGGTCGAGGCCCGCAACGGTGGGGTTCTGTTTTTTTCGGATGGCGGCGATGAGTCTGTCCATGAAAAACGCACTCCTTTATTTTTATAAATTTTTATAAACTATTGAAATTCAAAATAGCGTTCAGTTATTTGCATCGGAATCAAAAGCAGGCGCGCCTGTTCAGGGCGCGCAGTAAACCAACTTACCGGCTAGATATGTTCGCCGGACGCGGCCGGTCAGGGTCTGCCCCTTGAAAGCGGCGTTGCGGCTCTTTCCGTGCAGCTTTGCCGGATCCACAGACCACCGCTCATCCGGGTCAAACAGAACGAGATCCGCGGGTGCGCCCACCTCCAGCCTGCCGCAGGGCAGGTGCAGAATTTGCGCCGGGCCGGCTGTCATTTTATAAAGCAGCTGTGAAAGAGTCAAATACCCCGGATGGACCAAATACGTCAGTCCAGCGGCCAGACTCGTCTCCATGCCGATTGTACCGTTCGGCGCGCCGAGAAAATCCGCCTTTTCAGCAGGCGTGTGCGGCGCGTGATCGGTGGCAATCGCATCGATGGTGCCGTCCTGCAGGCCTTCAATCACAGCCCAACGGTCGGCCTCCGTGCGCAGCGGCGGACTCATGCGCAGATCGGCGTCCTTTCCGCGCAGCGCCTCGTCTGTCAGAGCAAAATAATGCGGCGCCGTCTCGCAGGTGACCTGCACGCCGCGGCGCTTGTAATCGCGAATCAGCGCGACACTGGTCCGCGTGCTGACGTGGCAGATGTGGACCGGCACCTCATAGGCGGCAGCGAGCGCAAGTTCGCGGGCCGTGCCGCAGTCCTCGGCAGCGGCCGGCACCCCCGGCACGCCGAGATCGCGGCTGACCTCTCCCTCATGCATCTTTCCGCCCGCAGAGAGCGGCAGATCCTCGCAGTGCGACACAACCGGCACCCCCAGCGCCGCGGCCTCCCGGAGCGCGTCGGCCATCAGGCGGCTGTCCGTCACCGGCCGGCCGTCATCGGAAAAAGCCGTGACGCCCGCGTCCCGCAAAGCCGCCATGTCCGTGCGCTGCTCGCCGCCCAGATGCATCGTCAGGGCACCGGCCACACAGACGTGTGCTGTGGCGTGTGCCGCTTTGTCCAGCACATACCGCACGGTTTCCGGCGTATCAATGGTAGGCCTGGTGTTCGGCATGCACAACAGCGTCGTCACGCCGCCGGCAGCCGCAGCCCGGCAGCCGGAAAGGATATCCTCTTTTTCCGTCTGTCCAGGATCGCGCAGGTGTACGTGCATATCCACCAGCCCAGGCGCCAGAACCAGGCCCGTACAATCCACGACCTCTGCATCCTTCGCGACAGGCCCGCGGCCTATCGCGGCAATTCGGCCATGATCGATCAGAAGATCGCCCTCTTCATCCAGATGGGAAAGCGGGTCGATCAGGCGTGCGTTTTGCAGGAAAATCCTCAAGTCAAGCCCCTCCTGTTTTCAATCTCAAACCGCATGATGAATGCGGCCTATTGTCATTATACCGTCTTTTACCGGAAAAAGACAAGCCTTTGTGTCCGGCGGGACAAAAAAGCCCGGCTGCCGCCTCTATGCGGAGAAGGGCCGCAAACTTTTGCGCCGTTCTCCCGCGCAGGATAGAGCCAGCTAACGATCCTTGTGTCGCGTGTATTTCTTTGTCGCTTTATAACAATTTTTCTACTTGACAGGCTCCATTTTCAGATGTTATCATGAATTCAGGCTTTTATTATGTAGAATTTTTCTACCAGCAATATTGCTCTTGGACACGGGGCACTCGTGGAAACCGCTGTAATACAGCGCCGCCAGACAGCCGGCAGAAGAGAAGATTGCGGTCGTTTGCGCCTTTTTCGCTTTTCTGCATTTACATCATGCGCAGAAAGCACCCGGAAGCGCCGGGTGCCTTTTTGGGTGCCGCCGCAACGCTTTGCAAAGGGGGAATCCATATGGCGCAGACATCAAATCCACTGGGGACGGAAAGCATTGGAAAACTGCTTTTGAAGTTCTCCATTCCAACGACCCTCACTCTGCTGGTCAACAGCCTTTACAACGTGGGGGACCAGATTTTCATCGGGCAGGGCGTCGGTGTGGACGGAATTGCCGCCACCAATGTCACCTTTCCGCTGACCACCATCGCGTTTGCGCTCGCTTTACTGATCGGCGACGGCTGTGCGGCCAACATCAGCCTTTGTCTGGGCCGCAACCAACAGCAGGACGCCCAGCGCACTTTTGGCAATGCCTTTTTGCTGCTGATTGTGGTCAGCGTCGCGATTGTGGCGGTGTGCCAGTGGCAGCTGTCCGGTCTATTGACCCTATTTGGCGCCACGCCTGAAATTCTGGACATTTCCGAAGCATACGGACGGATCGTCCTGTTCGGCCTGCCCTTCCAGATGTGCAACGTGACCTTTACGGCCATCATCCGCGCAGACGGCAGCCCTACCTATTCCATGACGAGCATGATCGTCGGCGCGCTGATAAACGTTGTGTTGGACCCGGTCTTCATCTTTGGACTGAATATGGGCGTGCAGGGCGCGGCCATCGCCACGATCGTGGGGCAGATCGTCTCCGGCATCATCTGCCTGTGCTACATTCCGCGTTTCCGGCAATTCCGGTTCACCAAGGAAAGCATGCGGTTGCAGGCCGACTGTGTCAAAAGCATCCTGTCGCTGGGCTTTCCGAGCTGCTGCATCCAAGTCGCCGCCGCGCTGACGCAGGTGGTGATGAACAACCTGATGCGGCAATACGGCGCCATGACCCAATACGGCAGTGAAATCGCACTGTCCTGCTACGGCATGATGATGAAGCTGTATCAGATCGTCCACTCGATGTTTGTGGGCATGGCCTCCGGCACCCAGCCGATCAACGGCTTTAACTTTGGCGCCAAAAAGTATGACCGCGTGCGGAAAACCTACCGCGTCGCCTTTACGGTATCCCTGATCCTGTCAGTGATCTGGTTTATCGTATTTCAGCTATTCCCGCGGCAGATTGCGACGCTCTTCGTGGGGAATGACCCGATGTATCTGGAATTCGCCCAGCGCAGCTTCCATTTTTATTTTCTGGCGTTTTTGATCTATGGACCGCCGCAGACCACCGCGTCCTTCTTCCAGGCCATCGGCAAGCCTGGCAAAGCCATGTTGGCCTCGCTTTCGCGGCAGATTCTGTTCCTGATCCCGCTGGCGACCCTGATTTTGGCGCCGGCCATGGGGCTTGACGGCGCATTCCTGGCCGCCCCGATTGCAGACGTCTTGACCTTTGTGCTGACGACCGTGATGATTGCGCTGGAATTCCGCCATTGGCACAAAACCGGCATGCTGCCCGCCAAGCGGACAATCGCGCGTTCCTGAAAAAAACCGCTAAAACGTCTTTTTCCAGTACGCTTTATCATAGGGCGTCAATCCGCCGATGAGTTTTCCGAGCACCCGAAAGCGCATCCGTCCCGCGGGCGTCTGCCGCACGCTGCCCGGCTCCTGCACACGTTTTGCCAGGGTGCGCGCACTTTCCAAAAGCTTTTGCTGGCGGGCTTCTGGGATTTTATTCCAAGACATTGCCCGCGTGCGCACGCGGCACGTCACAATATGGCCCACACCCCAAAAATGCAGGGTATCGAGCAGATCTTTTTCCGCAGAGCGCATGCCAGCCCCCGCGGCCGCAGTCACAATGACCGCCTGCTTTTTGAACATCAGCGGATCCGGCCGGTGCACCATCCAATGGCAGCCGAAGTGGTCCAGCAGATTTTTCAGCCCGCCCGTCACGTGATAGACATACACCGGGTTTGCAAAAACCAGCAGGTCTGCCCACAGAATGGACGCCCAAATCGGGCGGGTATACTGAAAATGTGGACAGGCCTCTTCGCCCTTTAAAAAGCAGTTGCCGCAGCCTGTGCAAAATGCGGGCAGATCGCGCGGCAGGAAAATTTCCCGCACTTCCGGAACAGCCGGCAGGCCCTCCAGCACAGCCCGCGCCATGTGATACGTGCTCTGCTGCCGCATGGTCGCATTGATCAATAATACACGCATCGAAATTCCCCCTTTGTTGTCGCAAACTCATGACACAAAAAGGCCGCCGCAGAAAAACCGCGGCGGTCTTTGTCAAATTCACACTCAATGAATCACACGGGCACGGATGACAGGCTCCAACGCCACAAGTTCGGAAATCGTTTGGTCGGCAATGCTGCCGGTCACATCCAGGATCGTATAGGCATAGTCCTTTTTGGATTTGGACTGCATATTCTCGATATTCATGCCCAGTTCCGCCAGCTTGCCGGCAAACGCGCTGATCGTATTGGGCGTATTGCGGTGGATCAGGCAGATGCGGGTGCTGCCCGGCCGGCGCGCCATGGAAAGTGCGGGCAGGTTGACGCTGTTTTTGATGTTGCCGGATTCCAGATATGCCTTTAACTCATCGACCGCCATGCAGGCACAATTCTCCTCACTCTCCGGCGTGGAAGCGCCCAGGTGCGGCACGGGCAGGATATTCGGGACGCCGAGCATTTCTGGCGCGGGGAAATCCGTGGCGTAAGCCGCCACCTTGCCGGATTTGACAGCCTCCAGCATCGCCGCCGTGTCCACAAGGCCGCCGCGAGCAAAGTTCAGAATATGCACGCCGTCTTTCATCTTGGCGATGGATTCCTTGCCAATCATGTCCTTGGTGTCTGGAGTCAGCGGCACATGAATCGTGATGTAATCGCAGGTTTCCCAAAGCTCGTCGAGCGTGCGCGCATGGTGCACCGCACGGGAAAGCCCCCACGCCGCATCGACAGATAAGTAGGGGTCATAGCCATAGACGGACATGCCCAGGCTCCGGGCCGCATTGGCCACCAGGATGCCGATGGCGCCCAAGCCAATGACGCCGAGCTTTTTGCCGCTGATCTCCGGGCCGACAAATTGGCTCTTGCCCTTTTCAATCTGTTTGGCCACGTCATCGCCGGAAAGCGTCTTGCACCATTCGATGCCGGAAAGAATCCGTCGCGAGGTCATGAACAGTCCGCAGATCACCAGCTCCTTGACCGCGTTGGCGTTTGCCCCCGGCGTATTGAACACCACGATGCCCTGTTCGCTGCAACGGTCGATCGGGATATTATTGACGCCAGCGCCCGCGCGGGCAATGGCCAGCAGATTCTGGGGCAGCTCTGCGTCGAGCATATTGGCTGAACGCACAAGGATGGCGTCCGGATTTTCGATATCCGTGCCGCAAGTGTAGTCCGCACCAAAGCGGCCGGTGCCCACAGGGGAAATCTTATTGAGGCATTTGACTTGGTACATACCGATACTCCCTTCTCACATCAAAGGAACATGCAACTAAATCGCTCACTTATCCGTTTTCCTTCTCGAATTTCTCCATAAAGTTGACCAGCTTCTCCACGCCTTCATAGGGCATGGCGTTATAAATGCTCGCGCGCATGCCGCCGACAGTGCGATGGCCCTTCAGGTTCACCATGCCTTCCTCTTCGGCCTCTTTGACGAACTTTGCGTTGAGCTCGTCGCTGTCCGTAACAAACGGCACATTCATCATGGAGCGGTCCTCCGGCACGACGGTGCCGTGGAAGAGCTTGCTCTGGTCGAGGAAGCCATACAGCAAATCCGCCTTGCGCTGATTGCGCTTCTGCATCTCCGCGAGGCCGCCGACTTCGTCCCGAATCCACTCGAGCACGAGCTTGCACATATAGATGCACCAGCACGGCGGCGTATTGAACATGCTGCCGTTATCCGCATGCGTCTGATAATTGAACATGGTCGGCGTATCCGGACGCGCGTGGCCGATCAGGTCCTCGCGGACGATGACCACCGTCAGGCCGGCAGGCGCCAGGTTTTTCTGCGCACCCGCAAAGAGCAGGCCGAACTTCTTGACATCCAGCGGCTCGCTGCAGATGCAGGAGGAGATGTCCGCCACGAGCGGCACCTTGCCGGTGTCCGGCAGCGTGTGATATTTCGTGCCATAGATGGTGTTGTTCATGCAGATATAGAAATAATCCGCATCTGCATCAAAGGTGGCGGGGTCGAGCTTTGGAATATACGTAAAAGTCTTATCCTTGCTGCTGGCGACCACGCGCGCGTCACCGTAGCGCGCGGCCTCTTTCCAGGCCTTGGTGGCCCACTGGCCGGTCAGCACATAATCCGCCTTGCCGGAACCCGTCATCAGGTTAAACGGAATCATGGCAAACTGGCTGGAAGCACCGCCCTGCAAAAACAGCACCTTGTAATTTTCCGGAACACCCATGACTTCGCGCAGGAGGGATTCTGCGCTGTCGATGATGCCCTGGAAGGTCTTAGATCGATGGGACATCTCCATGACGGACTGGCCACTGCCCTGGTAGTCGAGGATTTCATCCGCCGCCTTGCGGAGCACTGACTCCGGCAGCATGGAAGGACCCGCAGAAAAATTGTACACGCGTTTCATCAAATAAAACCTCCAAACGATAGTGATGAGTGCGCTTGCCGCAGCGTGCCGCGGTTTGCAACGATTTTAATTATACTGCTTTAGTGTACGAAAAGCAAGGTGGGGCCCTCGCAAAAGTGCACAGTTTTTGTTGAAAAATTTAAAATTATTCCATATAATGGATGATAGCATGATGCCAAAATAAACATATCTACAAAAGGAGAATCACGATGCATACGAAAGGCACGACAAACCGGTATGCGAATGCACCGCGCAGGCATTGGACGCTGTGGCTTTGCCTACTTGGCATTCTATGCCTAGTGGGCGGCATTCTTGCGTTGTTACTGCAGGCCAGAGCCAGCGCGTCGCTCCATGTAGCAGGCCCGGCCGTCACCACGCTGGGCGCAGCGCTCTTGGTCCTATGGGGAATCTGCCGGACCCGCCGCACGGAACCGACCGTACGCAGCCGAATCGGATGGCGCATTTTCCGCGGCGTGCTGGCCGTCGGGTTTCTGGCGGTCATCCTTTCGTTTTTGCCGGCCTATTCGACCCATATTCACAACCCGGGGCAGTTAATATTTACGGCAGTCAGCGTGGCAGGCCTGCTCGGCTGCGCGCTGTGGCCGCTCTTTGCGCGTGTGAAGCCGCTGCGTTTGATCAGCCGGATTTTTGCCGGCCTCTACGGCCTGTTGGCGCTGGCGGTTCTGTTTCTCTCTCTATGTATGGTTGCGGGCGCGCTCGGCCCGGCCGCGCCGGACGGCGCCACGGCTCTGGTGCTCGGCTCCAAGGTCAGCGGAGAGACGCCGAGTATCGATTTGCAGGCACGCATCAACAAAGCGGCCGCGTGGCTTACGGAACACCCCAGTTCCAAGGCAGTGGCCTGCGGCGGCCAGGGGGCGAACGAATCCATCAGTGAAGCCGAAGCAATCCGCCGGGGATTGGTGAGCCTGGGGATCGACAACAGCCGTATCCTGCTGGAGGACCGCTCCACCTCTACAGAAGAAAATATCCGCAACGCCCAGTCCCTGCTTCCCAAAAATGGGGACGTGGCGGTGGTGACAGACGATTACCACGTTTTCCGCGCACGGCTGCTTGTGAAAAAGACAGGGATGCGGCCCTATGCGTACCCGGCCGCTGCCAAAACGCCGCCGCAGTATTTTGCCGCCTTTTACGCGCGCGAGCTGTTGGCCTTGCCGGTGGAGCTGCTTGGCCTGCATGGCCTCATCGCCTGAAAAACGAGCTGTCCTTTGCCACTACGACAGAAAAAATCCGCTGCGTATCGGATTGCGCAGCGGATTTTTTCTGATTGATAAACCGAATTTTATATACGCGCGGCGCCGCTTTCCCGCGCAGCCTGTGCCACTGCTTTGGCAACTGCAGGCGCGATGCGCGCGTCAAACGCCTTTGGCAGGATGCAGTCCGCCTTCAATTCATCCGGTCCAATGATGCCGGCGATTGCAAACGAAGCGGCCATCTTCATTGCATCGTTGATATCGGACGCACGCACATCCAATGCGCCGCGGAAAATGCCGGGGAAAGCGAGCACGTTATTGATCTGGTTCGGGAAATCGGAGCGGCCGGTGCCGACCACGGCGGCCCCCGCCTTGAGCGCTTCATCCGGCATGATTTCCGGAACTGGATTCGCCATCGGGAAGACGATCGGGTCCTTCGCCATGCTCCGAATCATCTCAGGTTTGAGAACGCCCGGCGCGGAAACGCCGACAAACACGTCCGCACCCACCAGCGCATCCGCCAGCGAACCCGTCTGGTGGCCGCGATTGGTCAGGCGGCTCATCTCCTCGTGCGCGGGATTTAACCCTTCCATGCCTTCGCAGAGGATGCCGAATTTATCGCACAAAATCAGATTCTGCACCCCCAGGCGCAGCAGATGCTTGGCAATGGCAACACCCGCGCTGCCCGCGCCGTTGATGACGCATTTGATTTTGCCGATCTCTTTGCCCGTGACCTTCAGCGCATTGAGCATCGCCGCGCCGACGATGATCGCCGTGCCGTGTTGGTCGTCGTGGAACACCGGTATGTCACACAGTTCCTTCAGGCGGCGCTCAACCTCAAAACAGCGCGGCGCCGCGATGTCCTCCAGATTGATTCCGCCAAAAGAGCCGGAAAGCAGGTAAATCGTGCGCACCAGCTCATCGACATCTTTTGTCTTCAAGCACAGCGGGATCGCGTCAATATCCGCGAATTCTTTAAAGAGCACACATTTGCCCTCCATGACCGGCATGCCGGCCTCCGGACCGATGTCACCCAGTCCGAGGATCGCGGTGCCGTCCGTGATGACAGCCACCGTGTTCCAGCGGCGGGTCAGCGTAAAGCTCAAAGAGGGGTCGCGCTGGATGGCCAGGCAGGGCTGCGCAACGCCGGGCGTATAGGCGACGGACAGGTCATGGCTGTCTTTGACTGGCACACGGGACTTCATTTCGATCTTGCCGCGCCATTGGGCGTGCATCTGCATTGCTTCTTGTTTAATATCCATTCTGCATCCTCCTGTATTCCATGAGCGCTGTGCCCATCTGCTTTAGAACATGATAAGAGTAGCGTATCACAGAATTCTGATCGATGCAAGCGGGTTTATTGGGACGAAAGGTATTCCTCTGCCATGTGTGCAGCCACTGCCCCATCGGCCACCGCTGTGACCACCTGGCGCAGCGGCTTGCGGCGGACATCGCCGGCCGCAAATACACCGGGAATGCTCGTACAGGTATCCTCATCCGCGTCAATGTACCCATTGCCCGTCAAAGCGACCTGGTCGATCAGTAAACTGGTATTCGGCACGTTGCCGATCGCCACAAAGACACCGCTGCATGGGACCGCCTGCAGCTCACCGGTCTTGACATTTTTCAGCTGTACACCGGTCACCGGATCGCCCTCAATGGCGGCGACCACGCTGTCCCAAATGATCCGAATATTCTGGGCGGACGCAAGCGGGCGCTTATATTCCCCGGACGCGCGCAGCTTGTCGCGCCGGTGTACCAGCGTCACACTTTTGCAAAGTTTTGACAGATAGATGGCATCGGCAGCCGCCGTGTTGCCACCGCCGACCACAATCACGTCCTTGCCACGGTAGAACATGCCGTCGCACGTGGCGCAGTAGGAAACGCCTTTGCCGCGCAGGGACTGCTCATTGGGCAGGCCCAACTCACGCGGTGCTGCGCCGGTCGCTAGGATGACCGTCTTTGCTTCATATGTCTCGCCACTCTGGCCGGTCACGCGCTTGACTGATCCCTTCAAGTCCACCGTCTCCACGCTGTCCAGCACCGTTTTGGCACCGAAACGTTCAGCTTGTTTTTGCATGGACTGGGCCAGGTCAAATCCACTCACTCCATCCGGAAATCCGGGGTAATTTTCAATGGTATCCGTAGTGCCCATCTGGCCGCCGGGTGCAAATGTCTCCAACACGCAGGCCTGCAAGCCCGCGCGTGCGCAATAAAGCGCCGCCGTATATCCCGCCGGTCCGCCGCCAAGAATTAGCACATCATACATGGAAAAGCCTCCTCATGATTCATCGTGTTTCTCCTATTATATCCCAAAAGTCAGCGAAGTCCCAGTGCCTGCATCAAAAATGGGGCTTGAAACTGCACCCTGCAAAAAACCGACCCCCGACAGTCAGAAGGCAAACTGCCGGGGGCCAATCTATCCAATTGTTTGTGAATTTAGCGTTTTAGTAGGTCACTTATGTTACTGCATTGGCTTACACCTTTTTTGATACACTACTACACAGCCGCTTCAGCTTCATTTGTGTTTTCAACTGCTTGATTGGAAGCATCCCGTTTTATTTTCCTCTGCGGAGGCACGCCCTTTAGAGAGGGCAGGATTTAGGGGTTGCCAATCCCAGATCACCTTGGAAGCTGTTCATTCTTTGCTTGTTCCGTAACGTTTACCAAACCTTTCAAAAATTCAGATCGGACAGTGCCTTGTACTTTGGACTCAGCCCTTTCTTCTTTCTGATCGAATCGCTCGTTTCGGCCTTCGCTTTTCGTTCGATTTCCCGCGGGTCATAGCCATCTTTTACTCGACAGCTATGTTTTTAATTGGCAGGATCCTGTCTCTGTGTCCAGTGTGCTTTGCTTTCTTCTACATGTTTCCATGTTTTCAGAACGCTCAAGCTTTCGTAGGCTTTTACTTGCCAACCGACAAGTCATTTGCTATCCCTGCTTAACAGAATCTTCCGGGTTGCTGCCGCATAGACCGCTTTCGCAGCTCTATGTTCGCTTTCCCCTACGCCTCTATCTGACCTTCCGCTAGGGTTTTGCCGGTCACAGACCGCTTGCGCAGCTCTGTCCTTGCATCTTCCCTTCAGTCAAACATTGGTTTCTGTCCCACTCGCCTACTTTTCGATCACCGGACACTCCTCCGCATCCGAACTCGATTTCTGCCTCAAGGACTTTTTCTGTCTGCGTTCGCAATGATCTTTTGGTGGCTGCCTTTTTCCTCACGCAGCTTCCTCAAGCATACGCTATTGGATTTTTGGCTCTGCCTTTTTGTTTTTTCGGAATCAGGCAACGCGCTTACTTTGTCTGCTTTCCATCTTTCGTGGTCTCGCGACTTTCCGCCGCCGTTCCCTGTTCCTTATTTCCTGTTCCTTATTTACTCTTTTACGCCGCTTTCCACAAACAATTGTTTTTGAATTTCGACATTGAATCCTTTTTTGGATCCCTTGTCCATATTCCCTTATGCAGCGCAGTCACACATGGTGCGCTGCAGCAAATGGCCAATTGGTTGTTCGCCCATGGGACTCGCTCCTTTCCGTCTCAATTAACAGGTTTTCCAGCTCCCGCGCCCTTCTTTTTGCGGCTCGAATTTTTTTCTTCCTTTTTGGGAAGAACCCGTCCGCCTGAGCTCTTCGTTTGCTGTCTTCCTTGTTTCTGTCTATATTATAGCGGGCTTTTTGCATCTTGTCAATAGTTTTTCTGAACTTTTTCAAAAATTTTTATATCTTTTTTCATGGCCTTCTAGATGGATTTGCCGCTTGACTTATGGCGGCTGACTGTGTACAATAAAAGCACAAGGATGGCCCGCGAAAAGGTGCCCATCTAAATTTGCCGTCTGTGGCAATACACAGACAGATTTTGGTCGGTATCTTTCCGACACACGGAGGCACGCTATGAACGATGATTTTGGCGCCGACCTGCTCACGCTGGTGGATGAAGAGGGTCAGGAGCACGAATTTGAAGTACTGGATGTCATCGACAATGACGACGGCACATTTTATGCGCTTCTGCCCACATTTGACGACCCGCAGGCGCAGGTGGAGGACGCCGGCGCTTACTACATCTTCCAGTCCATTGAGGCGGAAAACGGCGAACAGGAGTTGGCCGAGGTGGAGGATGACGCGCTGCTCGATCGTCTTGCGTCAGAGTTTGAGTCGCATTTTGAAGAACTTTATCCCGACGAAGACGAAGCGTTCGGCGAAGATTCATGATTGCACTCCTGCCCGGTTCGCGGACCCGTGCTAAGAATAACCCTACACTTTTATTTCGGGAGCTTAGCTCCGGCGGTGGATTGCAGACCTCCCGGCTTTGCCGGAGGAAGGGAGCAGGAAGCCGTTGGGCGGGCACCCACCTGTCTTTCGTAGGCAGGTTATTTCTGCACATTACGGCCAGGCGGGATTTTGTTGAAATCCGGCACCCGGCAATGGATTTGCGCACTGCGCCCATTGCCGGGTGTTTTCTATTCTCCAATCTTGCAAAAACAGCTAAAAAACGCTATACTGTATACTGTTTTTTGTTTGCAAAAAGCCGCGCTTTGAAAGGAGGCATTGCACCATGCCAAAAACATACCAATTGATTACCGATGCCGCGTGCGACCTGCCGGCGAACCTTGTCGAGGAACAGGACATCGCGGTCATCCCGATGCTGTTTACGATCGATGGTAAGGAATACCTGCAATACCCGGACAACCGGGAATATCCGGCGGACAAATTTTTCGACGCGCTGCGGGCGGGCCAGTGGGCCACCACCGCGCAAATTCCGACGCAGACCTTCATCGATTTTTGCAAGCCCTATCTGGACTAGGGGCTGGATATCCTTTATATCGGTTTTTCCAGCGGTCTATCCGGCACATGGCAGCGGGCCTGTATGGCCATGGAGGAACTGCGCAAGCAATATCCGCAGCGGAACATCGAGGGTGTGGACAGTCTGACAGCCACGCTGGGGCAGGGTCTCTTGGTCTATCTCGCCTCCTGCAAGCAAAAAGAGGGCCTGACCCTGCACGAGCTGATGGCCTGGGTACAGGTATACCGGTACTGCATTTCGGGATGGTTCATGGTCGACGACCTCAATCACCTCAAGCGCGGAGGCCGCGTGAGTGCGGCGACGGCCTTTGTCGGTACCATGCTCGCCATCAAGCCGATCCTGCAAATCGACAAGGAGGGGCACCTGATTGTGCGGGAAAAGGTACGCGGCCGCCAGCAGGCATTCCAGCGTCTGCTGAAAAAGATGGAGACCCGCTTCACGCAAAATCCGGAGCTCCAGACTGCGTTCATTGTCCATGGCGACTGCCTGGAGGATGCAAAGGCGGTCGCAAAGCAGGTCCAGTCCCGTTATAAACCCAAAAAGCTGATTATCAACAGCCTGGGGCCCGTAATTGGCGCCCACACAGGGCCCAATGCGCTGGCGATTTTTTACCCTGCCAAGGACCGCGAATGACGCAAAAGCGCGGCACATCAGAATACGAAAAGACGGATGTTTTCCATATTAAGCGATGGAAAACATCCGTCCTTCTTTATTCTATAGAATGATAAAAACTGAGGCTAAATCTATGTCCGTCTTATTCCACGGTTACGCTCTTAGCCAGATTGCGCGGTTTATCCACATCGCACCCACGCAGCACCGCGATGCGGTATGCCAGAAGCTGCAAGGGTACAATGGTGGACATCGGCGACAAGATCGGGCGTCCAGCCGGGATATGCAGCACCTGACCCGCCAAATCAACCGGCACCTGCGCATCCGCCCGGCAAACCAGCAGAACCTTTGCGCCGCGGGATTTCACTTCCTCGAGGTTGCTGACGGTCTTGGAAAACAGCGCCGGCTGCGTCGCCACAGCGATCACCGGCGTCCCCTCCTCAATCAGCGAAATGGTGCCATGCTTTAATTCACCGGCCGCATACGCTTCGCAGTGAATATAGGAGACTTCCTTGAGCTTCAGGGAGCTTTCCATCGACAGGGCAGAATCCACGCCGCGGCCGATGAAGAACACATGCTGGGCATTTTGCAGCTGTTTGGCGTAGGCTGCGACCGCGTTCTCTTCTGCCAGTGCCGCACGGACCTGCCCAGGCACGCGCAGCAAATCCGCACACAGATCGCGCTCCTCCTCGTTGCTGATCTGCCCGTGCAGCGTGCCGAGCTTCACGGCAAGCAGGTAAAGCGAAGCCAGCTGCACCAAATAGGCTTTGGTGCTGGCCACAGCGATTTCCGGGCCGGCCCAGGTATAGAGCACATCGTCCGCCTCACGTGCAATGGTCGAGCCGGGCACATTTACGATGGCGAGCGTATGCACGCCGCGCGCCTTTGCCAGCCGCAGGGCAGCGAGGGTGTCCGCTGTCTCGCCGGATTGGGAAAGAAGCACCACCAGGTCGTTCGGCCCAAAAATCGGATCACGGTAACGGAACTCAGAGGCAATGTCCACCTCCACCGGGATGCGCGCCAGTTCTTCGATCACGTATTCGCCAACAAGGCCAGCATGCATGGCGGTGCCGCAGGCCACGATATGCAGGCGCTCCACCGTTGCCAGCACATTGTCCGGCAGGCCGGGGATGCCCAGCTCTACTCGGCCGTTTCGGATACGCGGCGACAGACACCGGCGGACAGCGTCCGGCTCCTCGTGAATCTCCTTGAGCATGAAGTGCGGATACCCGTCTTTTTGGGCTGCGCTGGCGTCCCAGTCCGCAGTGAGCGTCTTCTTTTTCACCGGATCCCCGCTCAGGTCCATAACGCGCACACCGTCTTTCGTGGCGATGGCGATCTCGCCCGGCTCCGGCAGCAGGTAACGGCGCGTATGCTGCAACAGCACCGTCATGTCCGAAGCGATGTAACTGGCTCCATCCCCCAGGCCGACAACCAGTGGGCTATCCTTGCGGACTGCATAGATCTCGCCGGGATGGCCGTCAAAGAGGATGGCAAGCGCATAGGAACCCTCCACCGCCTGCACCATCTTGGCGATGGCGGCGATAGGGTCACCGGTGTAGAAATGGTCGAGCGTGGCGGCGAGCACCTCAGTGTCGGTCTCGCTGAGAAACGTGACGCCCTCGGCAATGCGCTGGGCTTTGAGCGCCTGGTAATTCTCCACGATACCATTGTGGACGAGCGTCACATGCCCGCAGCGGTGGGGATGCGCATTGACGTCGCTCGGTTCGCCGTGCGTGGCCCAGCGCGTGTGGCCGATGCCAGTGGTGCCTTTGGGGCATGCGCCGGTTTCCAGCTTTTTCTGCAAGCTTGCGATGCGACCGCGTGTTTTGACAATCCGGACGCCTTCCGGCGTATACACGGCGATGCCCGCGGAATCATAGCCGCGGTATTCCAACCGGCGCAGTCCGTCAATCAGAATATCGACTGCGTCCTCACTGCCTACATAGCCAATAATTCCACACATATATTCAATTTTCCTTTCCGTACTTGTTTTTGCGGAAAGGACGGCGCTTTTGTCCGCGCGGTTCTCCACGGACCGAAAAGCCGCACCGCGCTTTTGTACGCCGCCTGTCGACTGCCCGCTCGCAGCCGGAAGGGCACCCGCCGAAACCTTCGATCACCCTTCTCCTCGTCACGCGGGGGCGCTGTCACACGGGCCTCCTGCCCGCGCCCGCACGTCTGGCGCTTTTTTGAAGATGGCGTCTTGTGTCCACACACCCCCTGTCATTTGCATAAATGGCCATAAAACTTTCCCTATTATACACAAAAAGTCCCTGCCGCGTCAATGCTAAAACGCAGCAGGGGCAGAATTTCTTGATGAACATGGTATGTTGTGGGCCCAAAAGCAGGCCCTCGATTCATGTGGTCACCTTCAGCACATTTGCGCAGAAAAGGATCAGGACCACTGCGCCGAGGATGATGCGGTACCAGCCAAAGGGCTTGAAGTCGTGCTTTTGCACAAACTTCATCAGGGCCTTGATGGCGAAAACGGAGACGATGAAAGCGACCACCATCCCGATCAGCAGCACCGCGACTTCCAAGCTGGAAAAGCCCAATCCATAGGTGTGGAAATATTTGACCACTTTCATCAGGCTGGCGCCGAGCATGGTCGGGATCGCGAGGAAGAAGCTGAACTCCGCCGCAGCGGCGCGGCCGCAGCCCAAGAGAATCGCGCCGAGGATTGTGGAACCGGAGCGGGAGGTGCCGGGGATAATCGACAGCGCCTGGAAGCAGCCGATCAAAAGCACGGTTTTGAAGTCCAGCGCATCCGTGGTCGTGATACGCGGCTGTCTGCGGCGGTTTTCAATCACGATAAAGGCGACGCCGTAGACAATCAGTGCAATCGCCACCACGACACCATTATACAGATGCGCAAACAGAAAGTCGTCGAGCAGCACGCCCGCAATGCCCGCCGGAATGACGCCCACAATCACCTTGGCCCACAGCCTCCAGGTGCCGCGGCGCTGTAATTCGGTCTTGCGGCGGCTAAACGGGTTGAGCTTGTGCCGGTAAAGCACCAGCACCGCCAGAATCGCGCCAAGCTGGATGACCACCAGGAACAGATCGATGAATTCTTTGCCGCCTTTATAGGCGTTCGGGTCCATGGGCCAAAAGGAATCGAACAGAATCATGTGGCCGGTACTGCTGACTGGCAGCCACTCGGTGATGCCCTCGATAATGCCGAGAATAATCGTTTTGATGACTTCCAAAAACGCCATTGATTTCCCCACTTTCTTGAATTGATGCGGTGCCGCACATGGGCAACGCCTTTAGCATACCACAGACAGTCTGCCAATGTCTAAACAATATGAAAACATTTCCGCAAACATGAAGCGCATGCAGCGCCAAAGGCCGCATGCGCCTGTCCGATTTTAATGTTTCCAAACCTGCTCCAGCAGTTTCTACAGCGCGCCCAAACGATCGGATGGACCGCTTTTCCCCGGCTTTTCCCCGTCCAGTAGGAAAGAAAAAGCAGGGCCGTGCCCTTTTCCGGAGGCGCGGTCCCGCTTTTTTAAAATCAATTCAATTGCCCGGAAACTTACAGGGAAGCCGCGATATCGGACGCCAGCTTGTCCAGGGCAGCGAGCTGTTCTTCCTTGACAGAGGAGCGGATGACAACCTGATCGCCGACGACCGTGGTGTTCTTCATTTCGGTCGCGAGCTTTTCCATATCCTTGGTGCAGACTGGCACCCACGTGCCGTTGCCAATGAACGAAACCTTGCGGTTTTGCAGGTTCAGGCGGATCATGTCACGAATGAGCGCCTCCATGCCGAAGTAAATGCCGTTGTTATAGGTCGGGGCAGCGAAGACAATGTTGCTGAAGCGGAATGCATCTGAAATCACATAAGAAGAATGCGTCTTGGAAATATCATACACGCGGATCTCCTTGACACCCTTTTCCGACAGGAAGTTGGCCAGGATCTCGGCCGCGTTCTGCGTATTGCCATACATAGAGGCGTAAGCGATGACAACGCCCGGCTCCTCGGGGGTGTAGCTGCTCCAGTGGTTGTACTTATCGAGGATCCAGCCCAGATCTTTGCGCCAGATCGGGCCATGCAGCGGGCAGATCGTCTGGATGTCGATGGTGCCGGCCTTTTTCAGCACGGCCTGCACCTGCGAGCCGTATTTACCAACGATATTGGTATAATAGCGGCGGGCTTCATCAGCATAGCGGTTCTGGAAATCGACTTCATCGGCAAACAGATGGCCGTGGAATGCGCCAAAAGTGCCGAACGCATCCGCGGAAAACAGGATTTTTTCCGTGGTGTCATAGGTCACCATTGCTTCCGGCCAATGGACCATCGGGGCCATGACAAAGGTCAGCACATGGCGGCCCAGGTTCAGGGTGTCGCCTTCTTTGACCTCGATGCAGCGGCCTTCCAGCGGGAAATCATAAAACTGGCTGATGAACTGGAACGTCTTTTTGTTGCCGACCAGCTTGAGGTCCGGATGGCGCAGCACCATTTCGCCGATCACCGCACAGTGGTCCGGCTCCATATGGTTGACAATCAGATAATCCAGATGACGGCCATTGAGGACGTGATCGAGATTTTCCAGGTACTGGCCGGTGATCGCGGAATCGACCGTGTCCAGTGCGGCGGTCTTGTCGTCGAGGATCACATAAGCGTCATAGCTGACGCCATCGGGCAGCGGGAACATATTCTCAAACAGTGCCAGACGGCGGTCGCTGCCGCCAACCCAATAAACATCAGGCGCTACTTCACGAGTGCAATACATAATGGACAGCCTCCTTATATAGATCACAAATCAAAACAGAAAAATGAAAAAACTGGGAAAAGCCCGCTCATTTTACGCCTTTGATTATACCACTTCTTCGGGCTTGGGACAAGAGGATTGCGCGGCAGAACCCCGGGGATTATGCTGTTTTATAAAATTTCACTTGTTTTTGAGACCGGCTCAGCAAAATATGTCACAAAGGGACAGTTTCTGATGGGCAGTTCTGCAAAGCGCGGGCATAGTTTTTTAAAATTTCTGCGGTGCAAAGCAGTAGCCGGCGCCCGGCGCTTCGGCAATCCGCACGCCAAACACCTGCTGTAAAAGGCCGCTGTGCAGGACCTGTTCCGGGGTGCCCCTCATGCGCAGCCGCCCTTTTTCCATGACTGCCAGCTGGTCGGCATAGCACAACGCCTGATTCAGATCATGCAGCACCATGACGATAGTCTTCCCGCGGGCGTGCAGGCTGCGCACGGTTTCGAGGATTTCAAACTGCCGGCCAATGTCCAGATAGGTTGTCGGCTCGTCGAGCAGCAGCACCGGCGTATCCTGCGCAATGGCCATGGCGATGTAGGCCTTCTGCCGCTCGCCGCCGGAGAGTGCAGTCACGGGCTTTTCCCGCATCGCATAGACGCCCGCCTGTTCCATGGCGTTCCGGACGATTTCCCGGTCACGCCGGGTGGGCTTGCGCGATAGGCCCAGATAGGGAAACCGGCCGTGCGCGACGAGCATTTCGACCGAAATATTCGGCGTCTCCCGCCCCTGCGGCAGGACTGCAGCCATCCGGGCGAACTCCCGCCTGCCAAAGTCATCGAGCGGCCGCCCGTCGTAGCGCACTTCGCCAGAAGTGGGCTTCAGCAGGCGGGCGGCGGCCTTCAAAAGCGTCGTCTTTCCGCAGCCGTTGGGCCCTACGAGTACCGTCACCATGCCCGTTGGAAGGGTCAGCGACACGTCGTCGACTGCCCGCTGGCTGCCATAATCCACGCAAATGTGGCGCAGCTCAATCATAGACACGCCCCCGTTTCCGCTGCAAGAGCAGGAAGATGAAGAACGGTCCGCCCAAAAACGCCAGCAAAATGCCCACCGGCAATTCAAATGGCGCTACAATCACGCGCGCGAGCGTATCGCACAGCGCCACAAAGGCGGCCCCGGCCAGCGCGGAGGCGGGCATCAGGATTTTATGGTTGTTGCCGAGAAACCAGCGCATCACGTGCGGCACGATCAGGCCGACAAATCCCATCAAGCCCGCAAAGCTGACCGCTGCGCCGGAAAGCAGGCTGGCGGTAAAGAGCAGCACAAACCGCATGGCCGGGACGTTCATGCCCAAGGACTTGGCGCTGTCCTCGCCAAGCGCCAGGATGTCCAGCGCCGGGCCAAAGAGGAAGGCCAGCAAAAGCCCCGCCCCTACACATATGGCCGCCGGGCCGAGCTGCGCGAGCGTCACGCCGGAAAGCCCGCCGACCAGAAAGGTATTTGCGCCCACAACCACATCCGGAAAGAGCGTGCGCAGCGTATCAATGCCCGCTGAAAAAATTCCGCTGACTGCAATGCCCGCCAACACCAGCGTGATGCGCGACGCGCCGGTCTTGACCGCCAGCAGATAGATGAGCATGCTGGCGCCCAGCGCGCCGACAAACGCCGCACCCGGCAGCAGCGCCGGCAGTTCCGGGGCAAATGCAGCCGCCAGAAGCGTACAAAATCCCGCGCCGCCATTGACGCCGATGATGTTGGGGCCGGCCAGTGCATTGTTGAGCACGCCCTGGATCAATACGCCCGCCACGCCCAGTGCCGCCCCGGCCAGCAGGGCCCCGGCTGTACGCGGCAGGCGCACAAACAACAGGATGCGCACCTGCGGGTCCGCCGGATTGCCCAACGCGCGCAGCGCAGCAGGCAGATCCACCTGGGTCGAGCCCGCGCAGATACTCAAGGCAGCTGCCCCCGCCAACACCAGCACCAGCACAAAAAAAGCGGCCGCTGTGCGCCGCTTTCCATTAGCTGCCGAAAACATCCGGGTAAAGGATCTTTGCGAGGTATTCATAGCTCTCCCCCCAGCGCGTGTTCGGCTTATAATGGAACAAGTCCTTCGGCAGGACAATATAATGGTTCTCCTTCACAGCTTTGAGCCCCGACCAGGCTGGATTTGCCTCGATGCCATTTTTCAGGGTATCAAGCGCTTTCTGCGTATCCGATCCCATGGTGGTGACAAAAATGAAATCCGGGTCCTCCTGGATGATTGCTTCAATCGAAATATCCTCCAGCAGGTCCTGGTGGCGCGTGACAATATTGTCGACGCCGAGATCCTTCATGATGGCGCCCGCCACATTGTCGTCGCCCTTGGCCTTGGCGCCGGTCGAATAGGCGCGCACCAGCACGGCTGTGGGCTTCGGCTTGTCCTTCGGCACCTTGTCAATCACAGCTTCCACCTGCTTTTGCACTGGTGCAGCGTTCTTTTCATAGAGATCCGGACGGCCGGTCAACGTGGTGAACCCCTTCATCATATCCAGATATTCCTGATACGTCATGCAGGAAAAATAGGCGTGCGGAATATTGGCCTGTGTCAGCGACTGATCGAGCTTTACCTGCGCGGAAAGCTCGGATGTCAAGATCACAAAGTCCGGATTCAAGGCCAGAATCTGCTCCATATTCAGAGTTTCGTTCGTGCCGATCACCTTCACGTCGTCGCCGAATTTCATTTTTCGCTCTGAAATGGCGTCTTGGGTCGTGCCTACCACAGTGCCGCCGGCCAAAGTCCAAGCCTCAGCAAAGCTGCCATAAAGCGACACCACCCGTTTGGGCGCTGCATGAATTGTCACCTTGCGGTTGAGTGCATCTGTAAAGCTCCAGTCCGCAGGCGTTGCGGTCTGCGATGCCTGTGAGGCCGCCGCTGGGGTGGCCGTGCTGCCTGTTACAGACTGCGTCTCCGATGCCGCGGAGGAACCGCCGGAAGCTGTCCCCGGCTGACCACAGCCAGCCGCCAGTCCCAGCAGGGCCACGGCCAATACCGCAGCCACCCCGTTCCGAAAGTGTTGCATTGCTCTTTCACCATACCTTCCTCATGCTGGATGCACAAAGGCAGGCCCTGCCTGTTTGTCTTCGTGCACTGCAAAAAGTATAAGAAAATTCGCAGGGCCTGTCAACTTTTTACACGCCTTGTGCGTCGAAAAAACGCAGGCTCGATTGCCGCGTCAAAATGCAGCCCATGAAAACGCCCTGGCGTGCCTGTCCCCTGCTGAAAGCGGCAGAAAGAGGGTCTTGGTTGACAAAGCAACGCAAAGGCGTGTAAAATTTGCAGAAGGAAGGCGGCGGTGTGGATGACATTTGAATACTATATCAGCCAAGGCGCAGACCGTCTGCGCTGCGGCTATACGACCGGCACCTGCGCTGCGCTGGCCGCCCAGGCGGCGGTTACGCTTTTATTGACCGGCGTCGCGCCAGCCAGCGCCTCAATCCGCACGCCCACCGGCATTCTGGTGCAAGCCCCGGTACAAAAGCCGGCGCTTCATGGCCACACCGCCACGTGCGCCATTCAAAAGGATGCGGGCGATGACCCGGATGTGACAGCGGGCGCGTTGGTTTTTGCCAGCGTGCAAAAGCAGACAACATCCGGCGTGACCATTGACGGCGGGCGCGGGGTCGGGCGCGTGACAAAGCCGGGCCTCGACCAGCCGGTGGGCGCTGCGGCCATTAACCATGTTCCCCGGCAAATGATTGCAGACGCCGCGCAAAAAGCCGCCGCAGCCTGCGGTTACCGGGGCGGGCTGCGCGTCGTGATCTCCCTGCCCGCCGGGGTGGCGCTCGCCGCCAAAACCTTTAACCCACAGCTCGGCATCGTCGGCGGCGTCTCGATCCTGGGCACCAGCGGGATCGTCATGCCGCAGAGCGTGCAGGCGCTGTTGGACACCATCGGTGTGCAGCTGCGCATGCACCGCGCCGAGGGCGCGCAGAGCGTTGTGCTCTCCCCCGGAAACTACAGCAAGGAGTTTCTTCCAAAATTATACGAATTGTATCCTGGGTTAAAAGCCGTACCGCAGGTGACCTGCGCCAATTTTATCGGCGATTCCCTTGACCTCGCGGCGCAGGCGGGCTATCAAAATGTACTGGTGCTCTCGCATATCGGAAAGCTCGTGAAGGTGGCGGGCGGCATTTTGAACACACACTCGCGCTTCGGCGACTGCCGCGCGGAGCTTTTTACCGCACACGCGGCGCTTGCAGGCGCCAGCCAGGAGACGGCCCGCGCACTGATGGAAGCCCGCACCACGGATGCCTGCATTGCCATTTTGGATGGAGCGGGCCTGCGCGCGCCGGTGCTGCAAAGCCTGCTTCATGCGATCCAGCGGCAGCTTTCGCGCCGGGCGGCGGGGCGTTACGCGGTGGGCGCGGTGACCTTCAGCGCGCAATACGGCTTCTTGGGCGCGACAGAAGAGGGACTGCGTCTGCTGGAGACGCTTGGTCCAGAAGCTCGATCATGAAAAAGGAGAAACTATGGCAGGAACATTGTATTGCATTGGTGTCGGCCCCGGAGATCCGGAGCTGCTCACCCTCAAAGCGGCCCGCATTCTGGCGGCGTGTCCGGTTATCGCCGCGCCGCGCACAGGGGGCGGCAACTGCGTTGCGCTCGACATTGCGGCGCAGGCGGTGCCGCTTGACAGAAAAAAAATCATGCGGCTCGATTTCCCGATGACGCATGACCGCGCGAAGGTGGCAGAAAGCCACCGGGCCGCGGCAGACGCTTTGGCCCTCGTGCTGGACCAGGGCCAGGATGCCGCGCTGCTGACGCTCGGCGACGTTGCAATTTACGCGACTGCCGGCTATGTGTTGCAGTTGCTCACGAAGCGGGGCTATGCGGCTGTGGTCGTCCCGGGCGTACCGAGTTTCTGTTCGGTCGCCGCGCAGCTGCAGACCAGCCTGACGGATCGCGACCAGCCGCTGCATATCCTGCCCGCGGGCGCAGAAAATCTGGAAACGTTGCTGCAATTGCCGGGCACGAAAGTTCTGATGAAGGCGGGCCGCGCCCTGCCGCGCGTCAAAGCGGCGTTGCAAAAAGCCGGTCTTTTGGACCGCACGATGGCGGTGCAGGACTGCGGCATGCCGACGCAAAAAATCTGGCGGTCGGCGGCGGACCTGCCGGACGAGATCGGCTACTTTGCCACGCTGGTCGTCCCTGGCGCCGCGGAATAAGGGGGTAAGAAGATGGTGCATTTTGTGGGCGCCGGCTGCGGCGCGCCGGATTTGATTACGGTGCGCGGCGCACGCCTTCTGGCGAAGGCCGATCTGGTGCTCTATACTGGCAGTCTCGTCAACCCTGCACTGCTGGACGACACAAAACCCGGATGCGAGGCCCGCAATACGGCGCGCATGACGCTGGAAGAAGTGCTTGCGGCCATCGAAGCGGCGGAGGCGGCGGGCAAAATGACGGTTCGCCTGCACACGGGCGACCCCTCCCTCTACAGCGCCATCCGCGAACAGATGGATGCGCTCGACGCGCGGGGCATCGCCTATGATGTGACGCCGGGCGTGTCCAGCTTCTGCGGCGCGGCAGCGGCCCTTCACGCCGAATACACGCTGCCCGGCGTGAGCCAGACGCTCATTTTGACGCGCATGGCCGGACGCACACCGGTGCCGGATCGCGAATCCATCCGCAGGCTTGCCGCACATCGAAGCTCAATGGCCATTTTTCTGAGCGCCAGCATGGCTGCAGCGCTTTCTTCCGAACTGCAGGCCGGCGGCTATCCGCCCGACACACCCGCAGCCATTGCCTGCCGCGTCTCCTTCCCCGACGAGCAGCTTGTCCGCTGCACCGTCGGCACGCTCGGGCAGGCTGCCCAGCAGGCGGGGATCACTCGCACAGCGCTGATCCTGGTCGGGGATTTTCTCGGCGCAGCGTACGAGCGTTCCAAGCTCTATGATCCCGCCTTTTCGACCGGCTGGCGCGAGGCCTCCAAATGAAGCTTGCGGCGATTTGCTTTACAGCCGCTGGGCAGGCGCTGGGGTGTCGGCTGACAGGGCCGTTGCAAAAACAGGGCGTGGTATATTCCCTCACCGCTGGCTTTGGCCCGGAAAAGGCATCGCTGCGCGTCTGGACTGCCGCGGCCTGGCGGAAGAGTAACGCGCTGCTTTTCATCGGCGCGGCGGGGATTGCAGTGCGCGCGATTGCGCCGCTCGTTGCCAGCAAAACGCGCGACCCGGCTGTGCTCGTGATGGATGAGGCGGGCCGGTTCTGTATTCCGCTGCTTTCCGGGCACATCGGCGGGGCCAACGCGCTGGCGCGGCGGATCGCCGGTGTGTGCGGCGCACAGGTGGTGCTGACGACAGCAACCGATGTGCGCGGCATGTTCGCGGTAGACAGCTGGGCCGTCGCGCAGGGGCTTACCGTCGCAAACCCGGAGCGCATCCAGGGAGTGTCCAGTAAGCTTTTGGCGGGCGGGGAGGTTCTGCTTTCCAGTGAATTTTCCATTGCCGGTGCGCTTCCTGCGGGCGTACGGCTGTGCGCTTTGGGGGAAACGCCGGATGTGGCGGTTTCCATTTATACGCGCAGAGATCGGGCGCTTTTGCTGATTCCACGGGCTGTGACGCTGGGCATCGGCTGCCGCCGGGGCATCGCGGCCGAATCGCTGGAGACTGCCTGGCAGTCGCTGCTGCAACGCACCCATCTGGCGCCGGAGGCGGTGCGGGCCGTGCGCAGCATTGACCTGAAAAAGGAGGAGCCCGGCCTTCTGGCGTTCTGCAAACGCCATCAATGGCCGCTTCAAACTTTTTCCGCAGAAACCCTGCGCGCGCTGCCGGGCCATTTTACGGCGTCCGATTTTGTCGCCTCGGTCACCGGCGTGGATAACGTCTGCGAGCGCGCGGCAGTCTGCGGCGGCGGACAGCTGCTCCTGCCCAAGGTAGCCGAAAAAGGCGTGACCATGGCGCTTGGGCTTTTCCCTGTGCAACTTTATTTTCCAAAGTAGCTTCTATTTTTTTCTTTGTATATTTTAGAGATCTGGGACGTATAAAACGTTTTCTAACGGCTGGAAACGTGCATTCTGAAAAAGATTCCGCTTATTGAGCAACACGACGCCTTTCCGGATGGAAGGGCCACACAGAAAGGAAACCATGACGCGATGGATTTTGCGGCGATAAACAATCAAATTTCTTCCCCTGATGAAGCGGCCTGCACGGCCTGCAAAGCGCGCTGGGATGCCGTCGCAAAGCCCTTGGGCAGCTTGGGACTTTTGGAAACCGCGGTCCAGCGGATCGCCGCATTGACCGGCAACGCGGATGTCTCGCTTGCAAAGCGGACTTTGCTTGTACTTTGCGCGGACAATGGCGTCGTGCGCGAGGGCGTGACCCAGACGGACAGCAGCGTGACCCGCCAGGTGGCGCAAAGCCTTGCCGCGGGGGTCTCCAGTGTCTGCCGGATGGCCGCGGTGGCGCGGTGCAGCGTCGTGCCGGTGGATATGGGCATGCTGGCGCCTGTTGCAGGCGTACTAGACCGCCGCGTGCGCGCAGGCACGGGAGACATCGCAAAAGGGCCGGCCATGACGCGGGCACAGGCGGAAGAAGCGATTCAGGCCGGCATCGATCTGGCGCTGGCACAGAAGGCGGCTGGCGCGCAAATTGTGGCAACTGGCGAGATGGGCATCGGAAACACAACGACGAGTGCCGCTGTGGCGAGCGTTCTGCTGGGCGTGGACCCGGCGGCAGGGGCGGGGCGCGGCGCCGGCCTTTCTGATGCGGGTCTCGCGCGCAAGCGGGCGGCCCTGCGCCGTGCCGTCGCCATCAACCGGCCGGACCCCGATGATCCGCTGGGCGTGCTCGCCGCAGTCGGCGGCCTGGATCTCGCGGGTTTATGCGGCGTGTTTCTGGGGTGTGCGTTGGCGCGCGTTCCGGTAGTAGTGGACGGCTGCATCAGCGCAACGGCGGCGCTGGCTGCGGTGCGGCTGTGCCCCAGGGCAGGGGCGGCCATGCTCGCGAGCCATTTGCCCGATGAACCGATGGGTGCGCCGCTGTTGCGGGCATTGGGGTTGGAGCCCCCCCTCCACGCCGGGCTGCGGCTGGGCGAGGGCACGGGGGCGGTATCATTGCTACCCTTGCTCGACATGGCGCTGGCTGTCTATCACACCGCCGGGTCTTTTGGCGACATCGGCGTCGTGCCCTATACGCCGCAGGAAGGATCGCCATGCACACGCTCGTAATCGGCGGCAGCGCCAGCGGCAAAAGCGAACTGGCCGAACTGCTGACTCTGAAGGGGCCTGCGCCTCACTATTACATTGCAACTATGGAAGTCCACGACGCGGAATCGCAGCGCCGTGTTGCCCGCCACCAAAACCTGCGCGCGGGCAAAGGCTTTTGGACAATCGAGCGGCCGGTCGATTTAGGGGGGCTGCGCCTGCCAAAGCCCGGCGGCACGGCGCTGATCGAATGCGTCACCAATCTGGTGGCAAACGAGTGCTTCTCCCCCAATGGTGTGGGCATGGCACAGGCTGTTGACGCCGTTCTGGCAGGCGCGGACGCGTTGATGGCGCAGGCGATGTGTATTTTCGTGACGGGCGACGTCTTTGCGGATGGAATTGCGTATGACACGGGCACGCAGGGCTATCTCAAGTCGCTCGCCGCAGTCAACGCAGGGCTGGCCGCGCACTGCGGGCGCGTGGTGGAATCAGTTTGCGGGTTGCCGCAATGGCTGAAAGGAGGCCGGTAAGAGCATGTGGCAGACGATCGCGGTTGCATTTTCCATGTTTTCTCATATCCCGATGCCGCGTGTGGACTGGTCGGCGCGCAATCTGCGCTACAGCATGTGCGCCTTTCCGCTCGTAGGCGTGGTCATTGGCGCGATATGCATCTTATGGGGCTATTTTTGGATGCATCTTTCCCCAGCGGGCGGACTGCTTCCAGCCGCCGGGTTCGTTTTGCTGCCGCTGGTCGTGACGGGCGGCATCCACTGGGACGGCTTCTGCGACACCGCGGACGCGCTCGCCAGCCACGCCCCACGCAGCAAAAAGCTCGCGATCCTAAAGGATCCGCATACCGGTGCGTTCGCTGTTTTGGCCTTGGTCGGGTGTTTGCTGCTGCAATTTGCCGCGTGCACGGCATTGCCGCTGGCCGTGCCGGTACTCTTCCAGCTCGGTTTGGGGTTCGTATGGAGCCGCTGCCTCAGCGGCTTGGCCGTCGCCTCTTTTCCTTGTGCAAAGGACAGCGGCCTTTTGCACACCTTTGCCTGCGCCGCGGACAAGCGCCGCGTGCGGGCTGTGCTGCTGGCGCTGGCGCTGGTTTGCAATGGAGCGGTTCTGCTGGTGGAATGGCGGCGCGCGCTGTTGTTGACGGGCTGCGCCTGGGGAACATTCGCATATTACCGGCACATGAGCAGGACAAAATTCGGCGGCATCACCGGCGATCTGGCGGGATGGTTTTTGCAGGTGTGCGAAACCGTCCTTTTGACGGCGTTGGCAGCGGGCTGTCTGCTGTTCGGCAAAGGAGGTGCGCCATGGTTCTGATTGTCGGCGGGCTCGGCGCGGGTAAGCGCGCCTATGCACAGACGCTTGGCTATACGCCGCGGCAGATGTCTCCCCGCCTGGAAGCGCCCTGTCCCGTCCTGTACGACTTGCAGGCGCTGGTGCCTGTGAAAGTGGACGGCTGGCATGCACTGCTGCCCGCGTTGCTGCAAAAAGAAGTCCTGATCTGCAACGAGGTGGGCTGCGGCGTGGTGCCCATCGACGCAAAAGAGCGGCTTTGGCGCGAGGAAGTCGGGCGTCTTTGCATCGCGCTTGCACGCCTGTCTCTTATACACATCTGACGCTGCCGACGATAAGGCTCGTGTAGA
>ERZ1090864.168-NODE-168-length-35551-cov-8.676555_pt1 | contig 35551 bp, 30 predicted proteins | sample MGYA00478479_ERZ1090864 | MGnify/ENA primary metagenome ERZ1090864 (study PRJEB33644, sample SAMEA5815743) | chicken gut metagenome | biome: Chicken; feature: Gastrointestinal Tract; material: Caecum | place: Ireland | collected 2019-01-01 | study: A study of the...
ATTAATTTTAAAAACATTAATTTTGTTAAATAAATTACCGGACTGTTTAAAATTGTCATGTTCATGTTTTAAAATCTGTTTTCTATATTGCCCCTTACCCGATTTCAACCTGTCCCAAAACGCAAAAAACTCCCTCCCGGGAGACAGGTCCTATAAACCCGCCCCTCGGAAGGGAGAACACATATCAGCAATAAACTGATATTTTACCACGTGTTTTGTTTTTGTTTTATCTTACTTTTTTCCTGCGTGCAAGCACTACGACTGCTCCGCCGGAGACCGCAAGTACCGCGAAGAGTCCTGCCGGTACTGCGGCGTCTCCTGTCTGGACTGCTTTGTCTCCGTCAGTGCTGCTTCCGCCTGCACTGCCGCTGCCCGGTTTGGACGGACCGACTGGTGTTTCTTTCTCGATCAGTCCTCTGTAAGCCGCATCAAGCGCTGCAAGCGCATCTGTATATTCCTGATCAGAAGCCCCTTCCTTATCCAGGACTGCCTGCGCAGCATCCAGAGCATTCTTAAATACCGCCCAGGAATCAGCTGTGTAGCGATTCTCATCCAGCCCCTTCAGAGCGTCAACCGCTGCCTGGAGGTTTTCCTTCGGAGTCGTCTCACCCGGCTGATCATTTACTTTCAGAGCCGCAAATGCATTGTCGAGCACTGTCGCCATATCTCTCATATTCTGTGCAGTGTACTTGCCCGGATTCTCGAGCATAGTCTCTGCCTCTGCAATCTTCGCCTGGAATGCATTCCAGGAATCAACTGTATAATTGAGATTCGGTTTCGCTTTCATGGCATCTACTTTTGCCTGGAGTTCTGCCTGAGCCTGCTCTTTGTCGATCGCTGACTGTGATGTACCGAAGAACTGCATCTCTGCGATGCGTCCATACATATTATCTTCTGCCGGAACACTTCCCACAGATCCGAGCACGGTAAACTTCACATACTGTGCGTTCACCGGAAGGAATCTGGCATCCACAGTAACATTTCTGCCCTGCTTATATTCTTCCGGATCAACGCTGCCTTCCGCAACCTTAGTCCATGTCTCTCCATCCAGGCTGACTGCCACTTCGTATTCCGTGACGCCGCCGTTCTGGATCGTATGTGAGGTGAAAGATACCTGCTCCAGACGATAAACGTCATCCAGAGTAATGATCACATCTTTCGGAAGATTTGCATCTGCTCCTCCATACGGGGACTCCCAGTAAGTGTCAAGGCTTCCGTCGAACATCTTGTCCGCTGTATTAGACTCGCTGTAAAGTCCGTCTGCATTCGCAACGACCTCAAAACCAAGCGCCAGGCTCTCATCTACCGGCACAACTTCCAGAGCCTTATATTTCTGCTCCAGAGTTGCTGCTGCCGTCTCAACTTCTGAACGGGTAGCATCCGCTTTCGCCAGGACCGCAGCTGCATTGTCAAGCGCTGTCTTGAACTCCTGATAAGATTCCTCAGTATACAGGCTTGCCGGCGTATTTTTATACTGATCATATACTGCCTGAAGCGCTGACTTGTCAACGCCTGCTTTGACATTGATCTCATACTCAGCCGTGATAGTTTCATCAGCAGCGGAGATCAGTTTGATCTTAGCTGTACCTTCTGACATACCGCGGACCTTGTAGATCGGATAACCGTTTTCATCTGCAAGTGTGAGAATGCTTGCAACCGACGGATCACTGCTCTCCACCTTGAAGAACTGGTTTGGAGCATTTTCCGGTGTGATCACTGCGTTTACATCAGCAAGATATCCTACATAGAGCTCTCTTGCGTTATCCTCTGCCGGAGCAATACCTGTCACTTTTACAGTATCAGTATAGAGGAAATCAATCTCGCCCAGTGTCAGCATTCTGTTTTCCTGCGGCTTATCATATGCAGCCGTTCCCTTTGAACTAAGGAATGTGATATCTACATTCTTTACATTTTGGTCTGAACCCACAGCAAAATCATATGATGCGGCTTCAGAATCAAAGGATATCTCTTTCTTCGAATCATCTTCAAACGTAACAACCGCCTTCACACTCGTAAGATATCCATTTGTACCTGATTCTGCATTGTAAACAACGAAATTCGTAAGCGGGCTTGGAGTATTGAATGCAAAATGCATCGTTGTCGGAAGCTGTACATACTCCGGAAGCTTTTCTGCATCTTCACTCTGAGCCGTATACTTAAATTCGAACTCACGTCCTTTTGTCCCGTTAAACAGCGGATCATAGCTCTGCCCCTGTACGATCTTCTGGACGTTCGTGCCATCATCTTCTTCAAGCCACTCGTTCGTCATTGTGATCGTGAAATCACTCACGCCGTATTCTGTTGTTGTCCCATCCGGAACCTCCGGAATTGTCGGAACATTGCCCGCGTCTGTTGTGATCACACTGTAATCCGGTCCGATGAGCATAACAGATGAAAGATCGATCGCATCCGCAACATTTTCAATATCCGTCTTCGCAGTCATAGTAATCGTTGCCAGAATGCCGCTTCCACTGTAAAGATCCTTGTCGCCTCTGTTTGCAAATGCCAGGTTTACATATGGATTCTCATATCCGCTCTGAGCTATGGAAAGATTTTCCATGTCAATGGTAGCTGCTCCGCCTTCGATCTTAGCAAACTCCAGCTGATCATTATTATAATAAAGCACTTCACCAAAAGCATTCAGATTCTCCACATTATCTGCGTAAACATCGATTGTCAGAGTGTCACCTGTATTCAAGGATTCTGCGCTTGCCAGCAGAAGAGCATTTCCTGCTACGGAACCTGTCTTCTTTGTCCCCCCGTCCAGTTTGAACAGGGTATATGCATAGTCATATACATCATATACATTATTGTAGTTGATATCCAGACCATACTGAGCTACCTGTGTAGCAAACGCCGGTGCTTCAGAACAGATACCCAGATAATTAGCCAAATTAGTAAAATCTGTATCTGTCACCTCGGAATTACCGTTGATCGCGATACTTCCTACCGCAAAGCCTTTCGAGCCGTCAACCTTATACACTGCCAGCTCATTTGCCGCAAAAAATCCACCGTTAGACCTTGTAACAACAAGCTTCACATAACGGGCAAACTCACCGTTAAGCTCAACTGTCTTCACATTGTCATCTATGCTTGTATCTTCCACATATGACCACGGATCATCCGCCCCCACATGCATCTGTTTCCAGTTCTGTCCGTCCAGCGAGATATAGACATCCATCTGCTGAACCGTACCGTTGCTGTTTACGCCAACATTGCCGTCACCGCCCTGACCCTCGCCGCGCGGATAATACCTGAACTCATCCAGGCGATATCCCTGTCCGAGGTCTAAGATAAACGGAACAGCGTCATTTACTACATTTCCTGTAGAATGGAACATTGTAGCAGTATTGTGGTCAGTCGCGTTCGCAAGAGCACCCCACTGATCTCCACCAGACCAACTCACTGTTGCATCCGGCACATTCCTCCACGGGTCATCCAGAGAGTTTGTCTTCAGTTCTGTGCTCCACTCTGAATAGCCTTCCGCATTTCTTGAGCGGACCTGATATGTATGCTCGCTGTTGTAAACCAGATCCACATGGTCAAAATATGTGTTGCTTCCTACGCTGTTGATAATGCCGTCAACCATGACTTCATAGCTTTCCGCATCAGCAACCGGCTCCCATGTCACATGAATGCTGGTAGGAGTCTTGCTTTCCTCCGGCGCTGTCGGTGTCGGTGCTGCAAGGTTCTCGTTCAGCTGATCCTTTCCAAACCCGCCGTCATTCACAAATCCGTTGATCACAAGTGTCTGCGCATTTGCGCTTGCATCTGTCTCAGCAAATTTCACGTGGAGCTTCGGAGCGACTTCCACACCTGCTACCATATCCTGAAGCCTCTGCTCCTTGCTTTCATCCGGGATGTATGTCTTGATCTTCGGAGAAGCGTCGTAGAAGTATACAACTTCGTTTTCACCCGGTACTTTTTCCTCGAAATCTGCCAGACTGCCTGCTTTCACGATAGTCAGTTCCTGATCACCATTCTTCGCAGCAATGCTTTCCGGCTCTTCGGATACGTTTACAACGAACTCTGTATTCTTGTTCTTGTCATATCCATCATAAGAGCCTTCGGAGGCTTCAGCGGTCAAAGTCGCTGTACCGTCTTCCACAACAGATGTCAGCTTTGTAGAAACATGGCTGCCATAAGAAATATGATCGATTGTTCCATATTCCTCGTCTTCTGTCGTCTCGTTTGTCATCGTGCTTCCGTCATCCTCAATCACGGTGTACTCTGTAGAACCAGCCGGCCAGAATTCTACGATCCTGTTTGACTTGTCCAGATCTGTTTCCGGATTGTTGTTCTCTTCGTACATCGGGATGATCGCGCCGTTCTTTACAAACAGCGGAAGCTTCCAGAGAGGAGCGTCATATCCGTTGACCGCCTGGCCGCCCTGGTACTGCTCGCCGGTAAAGTAGTCGATCCAGACTGTTTCTTCCCCGTCATCATTCGGCAGATAGATATTATTGCGGATATCATTTCCTTCGGCATCCGCTTCCGTATCCTGGTATACCGGAGCTACCAGCAGGCTCGGGCCGTACATATACTGATACTGCATTGCCTTGCTTGCCGCATAGTCATCTTCCGGGAATTCCAGGAACATGGCGCGTACCATCGGAAGGCCTGTATCGCCGTTGCCTGTATCGATGTTTGCCGCTGCGTACGCATTTGTGTATGTATACGGCATCATCTGGGCTTTCAGCTTCAGATACATACGGGAGATACCTGTATACGGATCACCGTGTGTGTACGGAGCCTTCACATAAGATCCCCAGCCGTCCATATCCAGCATCTGCGGAGTCATGGATTTCCACTGGTAATCTCTTGCCGCGATCAGCGGCGCGCCGCCGTGGATACCGTCCATATCGCTTCCGATATTCGGGTTACCGCTTAAGGACTGTCCGATATAAGTCGGGATGTGGAATCGAATGTACTCCCACTGTCCGCCGCTCTGGTCGCCTGTCCAAACACTGTTGTAACGCTGGGATCCAGCCCATCCGTCAAGCGAGATGATATTCGGTCTCATTCCGACAGATGTCGTCACAGTCTCATAAGCCATCTTAACTCCGTCAAGCTGCATAGAGTATCCGTTTCCTACCCATGCAACGTCTGTCTTCAGAGTTGTAACGCCGCCGGTCTTTACCTCCGCCGCGAAATCGCGGAGCAGATGCCAGTATGTATTCGGATTTGAATCCGGCACAAGGTAGCTCTGAGTCCACAGACCAGTCGCTACACCCTTGCTGTTTGCATATTTTGTAAACTCTGCAAGGTTCTCTACGTTTGCCTCTACGGCTGCAAGTCTTTCAGCACTGCTGCTGCCATCCTCGTCAACACCGCCGGTCTTGTAATAACCATTCTGTCCGTATCCTGCTCCATACCCGTCATTCGGCAGGAAGAATCCGAGAGGCATATCATATTCCTGATATGTATCAAGCACGTGCCGCGCGGAATACTCATACGGTGTCTCAGTACCTGCCGGGAAGTTTTCTGCTGCAACTGACGGTCCGTGTCCGTTCAGAGTCTCCGCCGCATACTCTCCTGAGAGGACATATCCTGCAGCACGTCCGTTCTCATAGACAGTCGTTCCTTCCGAGTCAGAAGAATCCGTTCCCTTTGTGGTCCATGCCTGTGCTCTGTATGTAGTTTCAGTTTCCGCATTGGTTTCTTCATAATAATTTGTATCCCAGGAATCACGGTTATACGCGTTCAGATGCCCAAGATAGAATCCATATTCCGGAAGGAGCACCGGATTACCTGTAACTGTGTAATAATCCTAGAGCAGGTTCTGGACTGTGGATGTCTTGTCCGCTGTATCGGACACAAAGTAGTACGCATCCAGTTCTGCTTCGCGGTGCTCAGTAGTAACTGTGTCAGCGCTGTCCTCGCCAAAATCATACCATCCGTCTGCGAACGTGTTTCTCAGCACGCCGTATCCGCCGGTCGTATAATAGAACGGATTCGGCGAAGCCACTCCGCCATCTGTCCAGCCGCTTTCATTTACAATGTTAATAGATTCTCCAGTATGCACAAAGCGGCCGTTCTGCGTTCCGCCTCCGAAGAAATCCTCTGCATCCTGTTTGACCAGTGTCTGGACCGTTGATGAATCATTGATCCGGAGCGGCTCTTTCTCCTGCATCACGACCTGATCGCCGTTTTTCACAGTCATCAGGGCTGTACCTTTATCAAACACGATAGATGTAGTCCCAGCTGTGATCGTCACATTATCGCCATCCTCAGTTACCTTTGCTGCCGGGTGAGAGTAGTCACCAGACTCATCCGGGCGCTGCTGAATTCTTCCTTTATGGCTTGCTGATCTTGGTGCAGCATACTTGGAAAATTCACCTGTGGGATCAACATTGTAGCGGAAGATACCTTCCTCAAGGAATGTGATCTTCGCTTCAACTGCGCCGTCGTTGAATTCCACATAAACAACATTACCGTCATCCTTTACATCTGTCACGGATGACAACTGCCCTCTGAACTCTTCCGGGGCGGCAAATACATCTGCCGGCAGCATCGACGCCGCAGTTGTGAATGTCATCACAAACGCCATTGAGCCGGTCAGAATTTGTTTCTGTCTCTTTTTCATTTCTTCCTCCTGTTTCTTTACTTCCCCATTTCCCCTCGTTTTTTATCTTCTTCTCCGCACCCCCTCCTTTCCTGCCACCGAAATAGATGCCGCTATTTCTTGTGCATTTTACTCAAAATATTTTGTGTGGCATACTACTCATCCGCCAGATTTTGTATATTTTTCACAATCAATTTAAAATTCTGGCAGATATTATGTATTATTCTACACCCTTTTTTCAGTTTTTACCATCCATCCATGCTAAAGTATTTAAATAGTGCAAACAATCTAAATAGTACAAATATATCAATTCTCTTTATGCAGTTCAACTTAAAACAGCAAAACAACACAGAAAGGCCGCCGCAACGGGCTGCCTTTCTGTGTTTTATAACTTAATGCTTTGGAATATTTTATCTCGTCTCCCATTTCCGGTAGATCGCCTCCAGCGCGTCCACCACTCCGTCGATCCCGAGCAGGCTCGCATTGAACATCATGCTGTTCGCCTCGATCCCTCCCCATTCCCGTCCGGTCCGGGCTTCGTAGTACAGCTTCCTCTCCCGGTCAGTCTTTTTGATCTTGTCCAGCGCCTGTTTTTCTTCCAGCTTATAGAGCTTCATGATGCGCCTGATCCTGTCCTCCCTGTATGCATAGATAAATGTATTGATACAGTTTGTATAATCACCGAGGATATAATCAGCGCACCGCCCGACAAATATGCCCGGTCCCTTCTCCGCCAGCTTGCGGATGATGGCTGACTGCTGTTCATATACCCGGTCTGTCAGAGGCTTCCCGGACTCGTCGCTTGTAACAAAGGCCCGGTATTCCAGGCTGTTGGCTGCATAAGCTGACAGGAACCTTCCGAGCACTGTCTCATCTACCCTGGTCGCGTCCTCATTACTGATACGAAGTTCCTGCGCTGCCATGCGGATCAGGTTATGGTCGTAGAGCGGGATGTTGAGACGCTCTGACAGCTGATTTCCAATCTCATGCCCGCCGCTCCCGAACTGCCTTCCGATCGTGATTATCGTGTGTTGCATCATATCTGTCACTCCTCCCTGCGGATCGCTGATTTTTATGGATATATTATACCATAACTCAGTCGGATTTGGGCAGTAACCTGCGATCTGATAAAAATTTGATTTTTTCAGCCAATTAAATGCAGACGGAAAAATTTCCGCCTGCCCGAATATTATTTTTAGTTCCTACAAGATTTTCCGTAATGTTTCCGAATGCTCTTTTACCGCTCCTTCTCTTTCGCGCTGACGATCCCATAATAGCTCTTTGACGTCACCCAGTATAAAATCACATAGAAAATCGCAAACACCAGATAACAGCAGGCAGTCACAAACAGGAAAAGTTTTTCATCCGTCCCGGCTGAGATCAGATTCAGGATCCTGGAGATAAGCGGGTAGGCAAACGCCAGATGTACTCCCGCGGCGATCAGCGGCAGGAAGAATACGGTCAGCACCTGGGAATTAATGCTCTGCTTCACTTCCTTCCGGCTCATTCCCACTTTCATCAGGATATCAAACCGGTCCTGATCCTCATAGCCTTCCGAGATCTGCTTGTAATACATGATCAGCACGGTCCCGAAGAGGAATACCGCTCCCAGGAGGATCCCCAGGAAGAAGAGCCCGCCGAAAAGGGCAACGTACTCTGCCCGGCTCGCAGCCTTTGATTCAGCATACCAGTATACATAATTCCCGGAATCATCCTCTTCTGACAGGGCCATGAACCGGTCTCTTATCTCATCATAGATCTCGGACTGTTCTTCATCCCCGCAGCCCATGTCAAAACTGTAACATCTCTTGATGGAAGAGACGCCTTCCCCTTCAAGAGAATCATTTTTGATCCGGCACATCTGCTCCAGCACGGATACATCCTTTGCCACAACCAGAAGACATCCCCTTGCATTTGCGTCCGCCTCCCCGATCCGGAAGGGTTCCTTTTCCATCTTTTCTGCTTTCCATGTATCGAATCCTTCAAAGTGCGCGGTATCATACGCATACTCCATCTTGTACGGATAGATGAGCGCCTCATTGTCTGACAGTTCTGTCTCCGTTCCGGACAGTCTGTTGTAATCTTCCAGAGGGATCACATAAACTCCGCGGAATTCTCCGGTATCTGTATCTATCTGCCCGCTCTGCTCCCCCGCAGCCAGGTCGATCATAAATTCCGCCCCGGCCTGATAGACGGTCAGGCTGTACATGCGGTAATCTTCAAGGTTTTCCGCGGCCTCCCCATGTTCGTCCAGTATCTCTTCCACCGCACTGATATACGGCTCTGTATCTTCCTCACTCAGAGTGGTCTGGTCGGCAAAGCTGATCTGCACTGACAGATCCTTTGGATACCGCTTGCCCACCGCATCCTCTGACTGGGCGAACAGGCAGGTCGTGGACGACACTGTGACGAGCACCATCGTGGACAGGATACAGATCGACGCCAGCCCTGCCCCGTTGCGTTTCATGCGGTATGTCATGGATGAGAGCGAGATAAAATGCTTTGTCTTATAGTAGTATCTCTTATTCTTCTGGAGCAGGCGGCAGAGTGCCACTGACCCTGCGATAAAGAGGAAATACGTCGCAAGGATGACCATGACCACCGCCAGGAAGAACAGGACCATCGCCGCCATTGGGTCAAGGACAGCCACCGCCAGATAATAGGCAGCCCCGAGCAGCGCTGCCCCCAGGATGGCGAGCAGCCAGTTTGCCTTCGGCGGCTTCTCTCCCGTGTTCTCACTGCGGAGCATCTCCACCGGGCGGAGCCGGAAGATGGAGACCACCATCCGCAGCATGATCAGCAGGGTGATCGCCAGGAAGAGAATGACCGTCCACATGACCGGCTTGGCTGCGAAATTCATATCAAATCCGGTCTTTCCTCCCAGGATCTTTACCGCCGCCATCTCCGCGAGCTTTGAGAACAAGATGCCGAACGCCAGCCCCGCCGCAATGGACAACACGGCAGTCAGTATATTTTCCCACAGCAGGATCTTCACCAGATTCCGTTTTCCCATGCCCAGGATATTATACAGCCCGAATTCCTTCTGCCGCCTGCGGATCAGAAAAGAGTTCGTATAATACAGGAAGATCAGGGAGAAGATCCCGATCACAAAAACTCCGAATCCCAGCATGGACTGGAGCATATCCCCGCCGAACACACCGGAAAAGTCTGCGCTCATGGCCAGATACGCCACGATATAAAACATCATTACCATACAGATACAGGTCAGGATATACGGGAAATAAAATTTCCGGTTCTTCGATATCCCTTCCGCTGCCAGCCTGAAATAAAATCCTCTCCTCATCGCCTGTCACCACCTGTCGCAAGCATGGTCAGCGTATCAGAGATTTTCTGATAGAGCTGTTCATCGGACATCGCGCCCCTGTATACCTGGTGGTACACTTCCCCGTCCCGGATAAAGAGCACCCGCCCCGCGCGGCTCGCCGCCTTCACGGAATGGGTCACCATGAGGATAGTCTGCCCCTGCTCATTGATCCTGGCGAACAGGGAGAGCAGCTCATCCGTGGACCTGGAGTCCAGCGCGCCCGTCGGCTCATCCGCCAGGATCAGCCTCGGCTCTGTGATGAGAGCCCTCGCCACTGCCACCCGCTGTTTCTGTCCGCCTGAAATCTCGTATGGATATTTGTCGAGGAGCGCGGCGATCCCCAGTTCCTTCGCCAGCGGAGTGACGCGCTCCAGCATTTTCTTATGCGACACACCTTTGAGTACCAGGGGCAGAAGGATATTATCCCTTACATTAAACGTATCCAGAAGGTTAAACTCCTGGAATACAAAGCCCAGATGATCGCGGCGGAATTCCGAGATGTCCTTATCCTTAATATCCGAAAGTGGTTTCCCGTCCAGACAGACCGTTCCTTCCGTCGGTTTGTCAAGGGCAGCCATGATGTTCAAAAGCGTGGTCTTTCCGGAACCGCTCTCGCCCATGATCGCCACATACTCGCCCTCCTCCACAGAGAAATTCACGCAGGAGAGCGCCTGCACCTGATTGCCGCCGAACCGCGGCCTGTATATTTTCTTTAGATTTTTCACTTCCAAAACTGCCATGTATTATGCTCCTCCTTTTTCTTGTCTGGAGACAGTATAGCAAAGGAAGACAGGCGGATGACATCGAATCCAGTGACATTCCGCCTGTCCTGTGTGACATTATTGTAATATGACTCCTATTCCGCCCGGAATGGATAGGACTCCAGATCTATCGTAAACCTGCTGCCCTTCCCCGGCTCAGACTCCGCTGTCAGAACATGTCCCAGCCTGTCAGCCGCCTTCCTGCACAGATACAGCCCGAGCCCTGTGGACTTCTTGTCCAGCCTGCCGTTATACCCGGTATACCCTTTCTCAAAGATACGGGGCATGTCCTCCGGGGAGATCCCGATGCCAGTGTCCGTGACCGAGAGCTTCTTTCCCTTATCGACTAAGATCGTGACAGAACCCTCAGCCGTATATTTGACCGCATTGGACAAAAGCTGTTCGATGATAAAGGACAGCCACTTCTCATCTGTCAGCACGCGGACGTCCGTCCCCTCATAGACAAGCCGGATCCTCCGGCGGATGAACTGTCCTGCATATTTGCGCACCGCCTTGCGTATGACCGGATCCAGATCATACTCCTGGATGACCAGATCCGAGGCGCCTTCTCCGAGCCGCACATAGCACAGCGCCATCTCTACATACTGCTCCACCCGGAAAAGCTCTGCCGAGAGTTCCCGGTTCTCCGGCGTATCCTCCTGCTGGAGCATGACTTTCATGACCGCGATGGGCGCTTTGATCTGGTGCACCCATGTGGCATAATAGTCCGCCATATCCCTGCGGGCAGCGTCCCACTCTCCCTTTTTCGCCCTGTAGGCGTTTTCCATTTTCCCGATCAGCGCCTGATAATCCTCCTCGGCAAGGCTTCCTGCCCTGGGTAGGATGTCCGTCACATCAGGGAACAGAGCTTCGGATGACAGGACCTGCTCCATCCCGCGCCGTCTTCTCCTGCTGTGTGCAAAACCTGCCGCCAGCATGATCGCACCGAAGAGCGCCGAGATCAGAAGAGGGTACCACACAGCCTCCAGGGTGATCCCGTACATGGCAAATACCACAGCAAACACCGCGCCGCTCAGGCACATCCAGATGCACACGCCCCTGTAGTCATAGAAATATCTGAAAAACCGTCTCATAGCTTCCGTCCTGCCTCTCCTGCATCTTTATCTTCTTGCTTTCCTGCTTCTTTCTGCTTCTCCCAGCGTCTTTTTATAACTGCTGTATGATATACCCTTCGCCCACTTTTGTGGTGATAAAGTCCTTAAGCCCCGCCTTTTCCAGCTTCTTCCTGAGCCTGGCGATATTCACGGTCAGTGTATTTTCTTCTATATAATTATCCGTCTCCCACAGTCTGGTCATCAGAGTCTCCCTGCTCACCAGCCTGCCCTTATTCTCCATGAGCGTCTGAAGGATCCGGAATTCATTCTTTGTCAGGCTGATCTTTTCTCCTTCGTAGACCAGCGTCGTATCGTATAAGTTCAGGATCGCGCCTCTGTGCTCCAGCACCGGGATCTTCCCCGCCAGGTCATAGGTCCTGCGGAGCACTGCCTGCACCTTTGCCGTAAGCACGCTCAGATCAAAGGGCTTTGGTATAAAATCATCGCCGCCCATGTTGACTGCCATGATGATATTCATATTGTCTGACGCGGACGAGATAAATATGACCGGCACGTTGGAGATCCTGCGGATCTCACTGCACCAGTGGTACCCGTTATAGAACGGGAGCGTGATGTCCATCAGGACAAGATGGGGATCATATTCCGTAAACGTTGTCAGTACATTCTGGAAATCCCGTACGTACTCCGCCTCATTCCCCCACATTTTCATCTCCTTTTGTATCGCCTGCGCCATAGGCAGGTCATCCTCCACGATCAGTATTTTATACATGATGCCCTCCTTGTTCTGCCTTTCTTATCTGTCACCGTTCCCGCCATTTCTTCCCGACTGCCTTCGCACCGCTTAACCCGCCTTACACTGCGTCCGGATCGACTACTCTCTGGATATGGATCGCCAGGAAGCCGATCTCTTCCCGCGCCACCTCTTTTTTCAGCTGCCGCGACATATGGGCGCATATTTCCTCAGCCACCTGTCCTGTGTACGGATAATTGGCAAAGATAAACTCATTGAAGTCCGCTTTCGTGGACTCCCCTTTCCGCGTCCTTGCTATCATGTAATACAGATGGCTCATCAGCCTTGTGTACGCCAGGGAATCTTTTTCAAACTCCTGCCCGAACGCCTTCTCGATCATCACAATCCCTTCATCGATGATCCGGGTCGTCTCCAGCGCCTCGGACACCTGCTCGTCAGACAGCCCGGCGTGGATATGAAGTGTGATGAATCCCACCTCATCGTCCGAGATCTCGCATCCTGCCAGCTCCCGTATGATCTCCCTGCCTTTCAGGGCCGCCGCGTATTCCTTTTCAAAAAGGACCCGGATGTCCGGGGTAAATGGATTGGGGATCTGGCGCCCCTCCGCCGCCCGTTTCGCCGCAAGTGCGATGTGGTCCGCCATAGGCAGGAGGATATCCCTGCTGACATTCTGAAACATCTTATCCGCTTCGTCTATGATACGGCCCGCCGCCTCGATAAATTCCGGCCGGATCCCATTTACCACCTGAAGGACAGAGTGCTGCTTCTGCCGGTTCACAAGAGTGTAAACCTTCGCCCCGGGCAGGCTGCCGATCTGCTGGGCCGGCCGCTTTCCAAACCCAACGCCATTCCCAAGCAGGATCATCTCCCTGCCGGTATGATCGTCATACACAAGGATCCCGTTATTGTTCAATACTTTTATGATGCGATACATAAACATTGTCCCCCCATGTTCCATATAGAAAATCCCCCTCTCCCGCCGCTTATGCAGCAGGAGCAGGGGGTAATGCCGTCTCAGTTAAAAGATACGATCTCAGCCGCCGGATCCATCTTTTCTGCTTTTCCGGGCTTTGTCAGCCGGATCTCCTCGCCTTCTTTCAGGCTGGTAAATACAATGATGCATTCGTCGGACTTCGCGTGCTCCCGTATATATTCTATATCAAAACCGATCAGTTTGTCACCCTTTTTTACCCGGTCTCCGTCTTTTACAAAAGCTTCAAAACCTTCTCCGTTCAGATTTACGGTATCCACGCCGACATGGATGAGATACTCCACTCCATCATCGCTCATCAGCCCCACCGCATGTTTTGACGGGAATACGAATGATACTGCCGCATCCTCCGGCGCATAGACCATCCCTTCCTCAGGTCTTACGATGTAACCGTCTCCCATCATCTTTCCGGCAAATGCTTCGTCAGAAGCCTCTGTGATCGGAGCCGTCACCCCGCTCACCGGCGTAAAAAGCGTCTTCTTCACAGTTCCGCCCTGAACGCCTGCTTTCACTTCCGCTCCACTTCCGTCTTCCCGATTTCCCACATCCGGAGTTTCCCTGTTTACACCTTCTGCACTGTCGGTTTCTTCCCCGGCTTCAGGGATATATTCTTCATCCGGCGCCTTTTCCAGATAGTCTTCCAGATCTGACTTGATCACGGATACAGACGGCCCGTAAATGATCTGGATGCCCTGGCCCTTGCGGATAATGCCTGACGGAGAGGTCGCGCGCAGGATACCTTCATTTACAAGCTCCGGCTTCACCACTGTGCACCTGAGCCTTGTAGCACAGCAGTCCACATCGGAAATATTCTTTTTGCCGCCCAGCCCTTTTGTGATCAGTGCACTCTTTGTGTCTCCGCTGTCTTCCCCGCTTCCAGCGGCGCTTCCCGGAGCACTTCCCGCTGCGCCCTGCTTTGCCTGGTAATCAGCTTTTGTAAACAGCTTTGTCTCTGTATCATCATCTTCACGCCCCGGAGTTTTTAAATTCATCTTTTTGATCAGGAAGGAGAAGATCACATAGTACAGGATGAAATAGATCACGCCCACCGGGATGATCAGCATCCAGCTCGTCTTCTCATTGCCCTGGAGGATCCCGAACAGGAAGAGGTCCAGCAGCCCTCCCGAGAAAGTCAGTCCCACCGCGATATTCAGTATATGCGCGATCATGTACGCCGCCCCTGCCAGAACGACCTGCACTCCAAAAAGCACCGGAGCGACAAACAGGAACGAAAACTCAAGTGGCTCAGTGATACCTGTCAGCATACACGCAAGCGCCGCTGAGAGCAGGAGCCCTCCCGCCTGTTTTTTCTTCTCCGGCTTCGCGCAGCGGTACATCGCGAGCGCTGCTCCCGGAAGCCCGAAGATCATGAAGATAAACTCGCCGGAGAAATATCTCGTCGCATCCGCGCTGAAATGTACGGTACTCGGATCTGCCAGCTGGGCGAAAAAGATATTCTGTCCGCCCTGCACGAGCTGTCCCGCCACTTCCATGGAGCCGCCCACCGCTGTCTGCCAGAACGGGAGATAGAACACATGATGCAGGCCGAACGGGATCAGCGCGCGTTTGATGATACCGAAGATCAGCGTGCCGAAATATCCCGTCCCTGTCACCAGGCCGCCAAGCGCATAGATCCCATCCTGAACAAAGGGCCAGAGGAAATACATCACGATCCCCACGCCCACGTACGTGATCGTGGAAATGATCGGGACAAACCTTGAACCGCCGAAGAACGACAGCGCATTGGGCAGCTGGATCTTATAGAACCGGTTGTGCAGGGCCGCCACGCCGAGCCCGACGATGATCCCTCCGAATACGCCCATCTGGAGCGTCTGGATACCGCACATCTCTGCCACTGTCCCGCCCAGGACATGGTCCGTCAGGCTTCCGTCCGCGAGGATATCTCCCCTGAGTACGAGCATGGCATTGATCGATACATGCATGACAAAAAATGAGATCATCGCTGCAAGCGCAGCAACTTCCTTTTCTTTTTTCGCCATCCCGATGGCAACGCCGACTGCAAAGATCAGGGGCAGGTTGTCAAAGATCACGCTCCCTGCCTTGCTCATGATCGTAAGCAGACCGTGCAGGACCGTCCCTTCTCCAAGCACCGCCTGGAGCCCGTAGGTTTCGATCATGGTCGCATTTGTAAACGAGCTTCCGATCCCGAGCAGAAGCCCAGCCACCGGCAGGATGGCGATCGGGAGCATGAAGCTGCGTCCGACTCTCTGCAGCACTCCGAAAATCTTGTCTTTCATACTTCTTTTCCTCCTATATAGAATGTCATTTTCTCGAACACACGCTGCGGGCTCTCGCCCTATGGGAATCCGGCTCCATGCAGCCGTGCGTACCTCGATCCCGCTCCACTCCATCTCGGTCGCGGGCTCTCGCCCTATGGGGGCCCGGCTCCATGCAGCCGTGCGTACCTCGATCCCGCTCCGCTCCATCTCGGTCGCGGGCTCTCGCCCTATGGGGCCCCGGCTCCGTACAGCCGTGCGTACCTCGATTCCGCTTTGCTCCATCTCGGTCGCGGGCTCTCGCCCTATGGGGGCCCGGCTCCATACAGCCGTGCGTACCTCGATTCCGCTCCGCTACATCTCGGTCGCGGGCTCACGCCCTATGCTCAGAGAAACAGATGCTCTGGAAAGCGGGCTTTCCGACGCATCTCTTCCTCTGAGCGCACGGCTTTGTGCTTACACGTAAAAAAAGCATAAACTGTTCCTTTTCTTTTTGACCTTGTGTCGGGTCTGTTAAATAAAAGGATAGTTTATGCCTGCCTTACAGTAACACTCTATCGCGCGTATTCGATTTACATGTCTAGTATAAGAATCATTCACTCATATGTCAATCTGGGATTATTGCCTAAATTCGCGTTGGAAAAATGTGCAGTTTTCACAGATTTTCTGCCGTCCTCATCCCAGGATCTTCACTGCTATGTCCCCGTCTCCGCTGACAGAGAATCCTGTCTTTTCATAGAAGCCTGCGATCAGCTCCCGGTACTGGTCCGGCCCGGTATATCCCAGGGGCGCGAGTTCATAGCCGTTCGGGGCGGTAACCTTTGTTACCCCCTTTTTCCCGAACTGGTCAATGATCTCGTTCATACAGGCTGTCCCGTATCCCTTCCCTCTCAGTGAAAAATCCGTCAGATAAAACTCAATGATCTCAGCCCGCGTCCGGCTTTCCAGATAATACTGCATATGAAAGACAGAAAGTCCCTTCTCATACACATCCACTGTCTCAGGGCGGTAATGGAATTCCAGTATATGAGCACTCTTGTCCGTAAGATCTACTGCCCTGAAATATTCTTTCCGTATGTATACTGGTATCGACATTTTCTCCTCCCGTCTGGTATAGCTGTTCTCCTGACGCACTTACTGTACGCCTCCAGCGCGTCTCGCTTCCTCATGCACCCGGTCTCATGCTTCCTGGCTGTTTTTCATGCTTCCTGCGCCGGCTGCTTCCTTTTCGCCACCTGGAGCTGTACATTGACCCCAAAGGGATTGATGACCACTCCTTTTGCCTCGTTGATGAGGATCTCCGGTATCTTTGCCGCAGGGACCACCGCTGTCCGCATCTTCTCTCCGCGGGCAAATTTCTGGAATTCAAGCATATCCGTAAACAATGGCTGGTATACCGTTCCGTCCTTCTGTTTCAGGATCGGAAGCTGTCCGTCCTCCCGGACTGCAATGACAAAAGTCCCTTTTCCGTAGTGCGCCAGCAGCTCCTCCTGCAATTCCTTCAACTCTTCTGTCGGCTGCGGCTGCGCCTGCCTGCGCATCTCCTGCATAAAATAGATCGCGGTAAGATGCAGGGCCGGGTTCTCCACTGGCTGTTTCCCCTCCGGCATATTTTCGGGTTTCCTGCGGATCACAAGATCTGAGAGCTGTATGTTGATCTGGGTATCTGTGCCGCTGTTGACAGCGAGACAGTTTACTCCCATTGTATACAGGCTTGTATAAAAAGCAAGGAGCTGCTTATCCTCCAGTTTCACCACTGCCGCTGCATATTTTTTCTCCAGGAGTTCTTTCGCCTTGCTCTTTGCATCCTCAACTCTGTAATACAGGAAAACTTCGTCGTCAAATGTCTCCTCATCACAGGATACGAAAGGCAGCCTTGTCGCCCCTGACATGATCACATATATTTCGCCTGGATTCTTGAGAGCTGCAAGAGTCTCCTGTTTTGTCACTGTTGTACTGTTCTCATTCATTGTCCTGTCTTTCCTTTCCATATCAGGCGGGATTTCACGGTCCGCCCTGCCGCTTTCATACTCTGCTATTGTATCACAACTTCTCCGCCAGTTCCAATAGGTATGGAAGGAAAATAATGCATCCCGCGATCACGGACACAATCGCAGAGAAAAGCACTGCCCCGGCCGCTGTATCCTTGGCCAGCTTTGCCAGAGGCTTCTTTTCTTCTGTCACAAGGTCCACCACTGCCTCTATCGCAGTGTTCACCAGTTCCAGCGACGCCACCAGCGCGAAAAGCAGCAGGCAGACGCACCATTCAGATGCCGTGATCTGAAACAGGGTCCCTGCCAGTGTGACAAGGATGACCGCCAGGCAGTGTATCTTCATATTTCTCTCCTTCCGGATACATGCCCATATGCCCTCAAACGCATATCCAAAACTCTGTATCAGAGGATTTTTTCTGTCTTTATCCATTTTAATCTGTCTTTCTACTTTAATCTGCCTTTTTATATTTTATAGTTTCTTTTGTCACTTTTTAATTTTATTCTCATCCTTATTTCCTGGAAAGCAGATGTTTGATAAATACATACATCACGATCACAAATGCAAGCATGTATCCGAAGGCGCCCAGAGCCGGTATCCCCAGCACTTTCGGCGTCATGTCCGTAGTGCATATGATACTGGAACTGATCAGGAGCGCCATGACCCACAGCCCCATCACAATATTGCGTACCAGTCTCCGCAGCAGGTTTGCCAGATTATCCGTGACCTGTAAGTCCAGGTTGATCTTTGCCTGTCCTTTCAGGTATCCGCTCATCATGTCCGACACCATGGAAGGGATGTCCAATGCCTTCCGGAAGGAACGAAGGACACTTTTCCCGCTGCTCTTTAATTCCTTTTTTATATCCAGATGACGGAAGAATTCCCCGGACATATGCGCTGTGGCAATCTCGACCATATTGATATCCGGCGCGATATCCGCCAGCACTCCCTCCATATGGGTCAGCCCCCTCGCCAGCATGGTCAGCCCGTGGGGCATCTTGATCTTATTGTCCTTCATGACATCCATCAGGTCCGTCATAACTTCCGCCACATTGATCTTCCCCATATCCACGCTTCCGTATTTCATGAGCAGTCCGTCAATATCCTCGTAGAGCTTCCTCTGGTCCGGCCGCTCTTTGAACTCGCCGATCCCCAGCACAGCCTGCTGGATCAGTCCCACATCGCCCAGTGCCACACCCTGTACAGCCTTTCCGATCATCTCCCGGTCGTGCTCCGTGAGCCGGCCCATCATCCCCATATCGATCCAGATGATCTTGCCGTCCCGGATCTTCACATTGCCGGAATGCGGGTCCGCGTGAAAGAAACCGTCGTCCATGACCTGCTTGATGTAATTGTCCACCAGCTTGCTCCCGATTTCCTTTAGATCATACCCCTGCTCGGTCAGCGCTTCCTTGTCATCGATCCCGCATCCGTCGATATACTCCATCACCAGCACATTCACCGTCGTATACTGCTGGTACAGAGCAGGCGTGCCCACGAAGTTCACATCCTTGTTCCTGCGGGCGAACTCTTCCATATTGGCAGCTTCCGTGAGGAAATTCATCTCGTCGCGGGTAACGGACCACAGCTCGTCAAGCACCAGGTCCAGGTCAGCCATCCCTTTGATGCTCACGGGAGGCATGAGCTTTACCGCCTTGTGGAGAAGAGCGATATCTCTTGCCATCTTCTCATAGATCCCTCTGCGCTGGACTTTGACCACGACTTCCTCGCCGCTTCTTAATACTGCCCGGTGCACCTGCGCGATAGAGGCCGACCCCTGAGGCGTTTCCTCTATGGAGGCAAACACCCTTTTCCATGATCTTCCGTAGGATTCCTCGATCACGGAGATCACTTCCTCAAAGGGCATGGGCGTGACTTCTGTCCGCAGCCTCATGAGCTCGTCGCAGTACCTCTTCGGCAGGATATCCGAGTGCATGGACATGATCTGCCCCAGCTTAATGAAGGTCGGGCCCAGGTCCTCCAGGATGGCCCGGAGTTTTTTCGGCGTCACTCCGCGGGTGATGTTATGCCTGCGGAGCACTGCCGTGATCTCCCTGAGCCTTGAATTATATTCGATCGGTTCTATCCTGCTCATGACTCTTCTTTATCGGAAGCCTCCTGATCTGATGCGCCCTGGTCTGGTGCGTCCTGGTCTGATCCATCCTGCCCGGCGGCCTCTACCTCTTTTTTCCTGATCTGTTCTTTCAGCGCCTCGATCTCCCCGGGCGTCATCCGGTCCAGCATGTCAGCCAGATCGTCTGTCCCCGGCTTTGCGCCGCCCATTTTCTCTTTCACTGTCTTTTTGATATTGTGCTTTAACTCTTCATTGAGCACCTTGCCCTGCTCCACGGTCAGCTCGCCTTTTTCCACCATTTCGTCCAGAAGATCTTTTGATTTTTCTGCTGTTACTGCGACCGCGCCGATCCCGGCAAGGATCACTTTCTTAATGTTATCACTGAATTTTTCCATGATGCTATGCCTCCTCTGTCTGTGTCCCGTATTTTTCCTTATATCTGTCAATGCATTCCTCGATGACCTGGACAGCGCCCAGCGCCCCGTCGAACTCATTTACCGCAGTCTTCTTGCCTTCCAGATCCTTGTACACGGTAAAGAAATGGCGGATCTCATCAAAGATATGCCGCGGCAGCTCGGATATGTCGGTATACGCCTCGTATGTAGGATCCGCCCAGGGGATCGCGATGATCTTCTCATCCCCCGCATCCCCGTCTGTCATCTTCATCACTCCGATGGGATAACAGCGCACGAGCGTCAGCGGCTCCAGCGGCTCCGAGCACATGACGAGCACGTCAAGCGGATCGCCGTCGTCCCCGAGCGTTCGCGGGATAAAGCCGTAATTCATGGGATAATGGGTCGATGTATAGAGCACCCGGTCCAGTATGATATATCCGGTCTCTTTATCCAGCTCGTACTTTTTCTTGCTTCCCTTCGATATCTCGATCACAGAAATAAAATCCGTCGGGAATATCCTCTCTTCACTGATATCATGCCAAATATTTCCCATAACTTCCTCCCTTTTTACAGATGCTCTTGCAATACGGCTTCCATGGCCGCGGACGCAGCCGCCTCGTCCCCGCCGCTGACTTCCACTCTGATCTCATCCCCGAAGCGGATCCCCATGGACATAAGCCCTGTCAGGCTCTTTGCGTCTGCTTGTTTCTCTCCAAGGCTGACTGTGATCTCAGAGCTGTGTTTCTTTGCTTCTTTCACCACGATCCCCGCGGGTCTGGCATGGATTCCCGCCCGGTCTCTGATAACATAGACAAATGATCTCATCCGGTCATCTCCCTTCTCTGGCACTGCCAGTTTCATACTATGATTTTACCTCTTCCGGGGCATTCCGTCCAGTACCGGAACAGCAAAAAAAGCCCCTGCCCCGGATCTTTCCGCATTCTGCGGCCTTCCCGGGCAGGGGCTTTTATCCTGCTGAGACAGAGGTTTTACATGATCTTCCTGAACAGATTTTTCAGGTCTTCCACGCTGGCATCCTTCGGGTTGCCCGGAGCACATGCGTCTGCGTGTGCTGATTCAGCGAGGAACTGAAGGTCCTCTTCCTTTATCGCATCCAGTTTTGTCGGGATGCCTACATCAATGGAGAGCTGCTGTACTGCGTCCACAGCCGCTTTTCTGTATTCCTCTACTGTCATATCGTCCACGCCTTTGACTCCCATTGCCCTTGCGATCTCACGGTACTTCTCGCCCGTGCAGTCCGCATTGTACTCCATAACGATCGGGAGCATCATAGCACATGCGACTCCGTGGGGCGTATCATATACAGCTCCCAGTGTATGAGCCATAGAGTGGGCGATGCCGAGACCTACGTTTGAGAATCCCATTCCCGCGATGTACTGGCCCAGTGCCATTCCATCTCTTCCTTCTTTTTCGTTTGCCACAGCGCCTCTCAGAGATTTTGAAATGATCTCGATCGCCTTGAGGTGGAACATATCTGTCATCTCCCATGCAGCCTTCGTAGTATAACCCTCGATCGCGTGCGTAAGAGCGTCCATTCCGGTAGAAGCGGTCAGGCCTTTCGGCATGGAAGCCATCATATCCGGGTCAACGACCGCGATCACCGGCATGTCATGAGGATCCACACATACAAATTTCCTCTTTCTCTCCACGTCTGTGATCACATAGTTGATCGTCACCTCAGCCGCTGTCCCGGCTGTGGTCGGCACAGCGATGATGGGAACGCACGGATTCTTTGTGGGTGCCGTGCCCTCCAGGCTCCTCACATCCTCAAACTCCGGGTTTGCGATGATAATGCCGATCGCTTTTGCCGTGTCCATGGAGGAACCGCCGCCGATCGCGATGATATAGTCTGCCTGCGCGTCCTTGAATGCCTGTACCCCGTGCTGTACATTCTCGATCGTAGGATTCGCCTTGATATCCGAATAAATTTCATAAGCAAGTTCTGCGTTGTCAAGTACATCGGTAACTTTCTTAGTTACCTCGAACTTGATCAGGTCCGGATCTGAGCATACGAAAGCTTTTTTGTATCCTCTTGCCTTTGCCTCCGCAGCGATCTCACTGATCGCGCCTGCGCCGTGATAAGATGTCTCATTAAGCATGATTCTGTTTGCCATTGGTATCAGTCTCCTTTCTTTCCGTCTATATTTTAACAATCCAGGGAACAAATGAAAAGTTACAAAAGGGCCGATCTGTCACCTCATTTCGGACAGACCGGCCCTCTTTCTCAGACCTTGAAATATCGCTTTCCTTTCACAATAACTCCAGTCTCCTGAACACCTCTCCCAGTTCGGCCGGCATTGCATCTACCAGGGCCTCCGCCATCTCCTCCGGACTGCCTTTGATCTTGCCCAGGACCCACTGTACAGTCATGTAGATAGAGCCCTGGCAGTACATTTCCAGAAGGAACCGCAGATGATCCGGCATCTTCATCCCGGTCTTCCCCTCGATCCTCTCTGTGTAAAACGCCAAAATGAGATGAAAGTCATGCTCTCTCAGATTATTCTGGGCATCATTTTTGAATGCCGCTTTAAAAAACATCCGTTCCTCTTCAATATATTGAAATTTGTTGACAAGCCCCTCGAAAATCGTACGCCCTTCCCCCATATGCTCAAAAGATTCCTGAAGGATCTTGTCAAAATACCAGTTTACAAGGTCGTATTTATCTTTAAAATGACGGTAAAAAGTCTGCCGGGATGTACCGCACTCCTCAGCGATCTCTCCTACTGTGACTTTCTCCAGGAGCGCCCGCTTCATACATCGTTTCAGCGCATCTGCAAGATAGTATTTCATATTTTCACGGGTTCTTTCCATGCAAGTCTCTCCCATTATCCGGATATTCATTAATCTTTCAACATTCTCAGCCATTCATTTCATCAATAATAATAGCATGGAATCTCTTTCCCATCCACATAAAGCTTATATTTTCCCACATGGTCTTTTATATTATATTTTTCCCCGCCCTCTCCTTCCACAGGATCCTCCGCCGGCTCATACCTGATCCGCATCACAGGCTCCTCTTTATTGACCTCCTCCCGGTGCAGATAGACATTGATCTCCAGACGCTCCGGATAGCCGTACAGATCAGTGGACAAACGGATCGAGCGGAAAGAATTCTCCCTGCACATCTGTATCACAGTCCGTGCAAATCCCTCTGTATCTTCGATCCGGTCCGCATTTGCTGTAACATCCAGAAAACATTCTCCGTTTTCTGTCCGGCTGCTCACCGCATCCGGTATCCCCGTATGTCCCGCCTGCCACCTCCTGTACCAGCTGCCTGCTCCGCACAGGAGAAAGAATGCCGCGATCAGGATGGCCGCTGCCTTCTGCTTCCTTTTCCGCCTGCTTTTTCGTTCTCTTTCCCCTCTATTCCCCTTATCCCGATATACTTTGTCAACATTTCTTTGCTTTCTCATCACCATGCTCCGTTTTGTATCACTTTTACAACCGATTATAAGAGTCCGGGATAATAAAATCAATAAAAACAGTGCAGAAAATGAGACATTTCAGAAAGGTAGGGACTATACTATGCCAAAGCCAAAGACATCGACCGGACAGAAAAATCTGATAGCCAAAAACCTGATCGAACTCAGGCGGGCTCATCACATATCACAGCGGCTCCTCGCTTACAAACTTCAGCTCGCCGGATACGATATGGACAAGAATGTCATCACCCGGATCGAGACAAATAAAAGATATGTGACTGATATTGAATTAAAAGCACTCTGCGAAGTCTTCGGGGTCACTTACGAAGAGCTGATCGACGGAAGATCATCACACAGTTCACAGCAAAACGAAAATTGACCGACAATTTTTTCTTGACATTCATTTTTTCTTCTGCTATCCTTACGGCATGACAAAGACGTCTGACAACGGAGACGGGACACCCCGATCCGCGGCAGGCGTCTTTTTCTATATAAAAATCTATTCCAAAAGGAACGGGAGGTATTTGTATGGACACAGGAAACACTGGATTTATGATGATCTGCACGGCGCTTGTATTTATCATGACGCCGGGACTCGCCTTTTTCTACGGCGGGCTGGTGCGCAGGAAAAATGTATGCAACACCATGATGGCATGTGTGGCGATCATGGGACTGTCCGTTGTCATGTGGACGCTCTTCGGCTACTCGCTGTCCTTCGGCGGGAACCACGGCGGGATCATCGGAGATTTCCGATGGGCGGCATTAAACGGCGTAGGCTGGGAGGCAGGGCCTTACTCTGACACGATCCCGCATCTTGTATTCGCGGCATTCCAAATGATGTTCGCCATGATCACTCCGGCACTCATCACAGGCGCAGTGGTCGGCAGGATGAAATTCAAAGCGCTGTTCGCATTTATCGCACTCTGGTCTGTCATCGTCTATTACCCGATGGCACACATGGTCTGGGGCGAAGGCGGATTCCTCGCATCTATCGGCTCTGTAGACTTTGCAGGGGGCAACGTGGTACATATCAGCTCCGGAGTGAGCGCACTTGTACTCGCCATTTATCTCGGCAGGAGAAAGGGATACGAGCAGACTTCCTACCGCATCCACAATATTCCCTTCGTGGCCCTGGGCGCATCGCTTCTGTGGTTCGGATGGTATGGGTTCAACGCCGGCAGCGCTCTCGCAGCGGATGGCCTGGCAGCGCACGCATTCATGACAACCTCCATCTCCGCAGCGGCCGCACTTCTCTCCTGGATGCTGATCGACACGGTCAAAAACGGCAAGCCGACGCTTGTGGGCGCCTGCACGGGCCTGGTCATCGGCCTCGTCGCCATCACGCCGGGAGCCGGTTTCGTCCCGGTCTGGTCCTCTTTTATCATCGGCGCGCTGGTCAGCCCGATCTGCTATTTTACAATGCAGCTCGTGAAACATAAGCTGAAGATCGACGATGCGCTGGATGCGTTCGGATGCCACGGGATCGGCGGAGTATGGGGCGCATTGCCACCGGACTTTTCGGACAGAGCTCCATCAACTCCGTGGCGCGCTGGGACGGCCTTGTATTCGGCGAGACCAGGCTCTTTGCCGCTCAGGTCATCAGCATCCTGGTCACCATCGCGGTCGCAGTCGTGGGTACGCTCATCTGCATCGGTATTGTCCGCATATTCACAAAACTGCGGGTAGAGCCGAAGGAAGAGCTGATCGGCCTTGATATCACCCAGCACGGCGAGAGCGCTTACCCGTCCTTCAACGGGCTCGACTGACAGACAGGCTCCGATCAGAGGTAAAATAATCTATTTGATAGAAACAGGATTACAGAAACAGGAGGGAATGTTCCTATGATAATAAAAGTGGAAGCGATCATACGGGAAGAAAAATTTGAGGATGTGAAAGCCGCCTTAAGCGACATAGAAGTCAACGGTATCACCGTCTCCCAGGTCATGGGTTTCGGCGCCCAGAGAGGCTTTAAAGAAGTAGTCCGAGGCTCGGAAGTCGAGATCTTCATGCATCCCAAGATCAAGTTCGAGATCGTCGTCTCCTCGGAAGAATGGGAGAAAAAGACGATCGAGGCGATACAAAAGGCCGCATTCACCGGCGAAGTCGGGGACGGAAAGATCTTCAGCTATGAGATCCGCAGCGTAATGAAGATCCGTACCGGAGAGACCGGATATGATGCACTGCAGGGCTGAGAGTTGCACTACAGGGCTGAGAGAGTGATGCAGCCTTACGGAAACCGCAGCAGGCATTTTCGGTTTAAGTTTATTGTATAAAGTTTAAAATAATCTTATACAGACATAAAAATCCATCCGGGGACTGTCCCGGATGGATTTTTTATGTCAGGCTGCTGGTCCACAGCCTTTTATCTTATCATGCTTTGCAATTTGATATCGGCCAGTATTGCTTACGCGTTCTTCTGAGCGATCGCTGCCTGCGCTGCTGCCAGTCTTGCGATCGGCACACGGAACGGTGAGCAGGATACATAGTCAAGTCCGATGCTGTTGCAGAACTCAACAGAGCTCGGGTCTCCGCCGTGCTCGCCGCAGATACCAACGTGCAGGTTCGGGTTAACCGGTTTGCCGAGGTCGATCGCCATCTTCATCAGCTTGCCTACGCCAACCTGATCCAGCTTAGCGAACGGATCGTTCTCGAAGATCTTCGCGTCATAGTAAGCGTCAAGGAACTTACCAGCGTCGTCACGGGAGAATCCGTATGTCATCTGTGTCAGGTCGTTTGTACCGAAGCAGAAGAAGTCCGCCTCTTTTGCGATCTCGTCAGCTGTAAGGGCAGCTCTCGGGATCTCGATCATTGTACCAACTTCATACTCAAGGTCGCTGCCTGCTGCCGCGATCTCAGCGTCTGCTGTCTCAACAACGAATTTCTTCACGTATTTCAGCTCTTTGATATCGCCTACGAGCGGGATCATGATCTCCGGTTTTACATTCCAGTCCGGATGAGCTTTCTTCACATTGATAGCCGCACGGATGACAGCCTTTGTCTGCATCTTAGCGATCTCCGGATATGTGACTGCCAGACGGCATCCACGATGACCCATCATCGGGTTGAACTCGTGCAGGCTGTCGATGATCGCTTTGATCTGCTCAACTGTCTTGCCCTGAGCGTCAGCCAGTTTCTTGATGTCCTCTTCCTCTGTCGGAACGAACTCGTGAAGCGGCGGATCAAGGAAACGGATCGTTACCGGGTTGCCCTCAAGAGCCTCATACAGCTTCTCGAAGTCTCCCTGCTGCTCCGGAAGGATCTTCTCAAGAGCTGCCTCTCTCTCTTCCTCTGTCTCAGAGCAGATCATCTCGCGGAATGCATCGATCCTGTCGCCCTCGAAGAACATATGCTCTGTACGGCAGAGTCCGATACCCTCAGCGCCCAGCTCGCGTGCTTTCTTAGCGTCAGCCGGTGTATCAGCATTTGTGCGGACTTTCATTGTTCTGTACTTATCAGCCCAGCCCATGATGCGTCCGAACTCGCCTGCGATCGTAGCGTCTACTGTCGGGATGATTCCGTCGTAGATGTTACCTGTGGATCCGTCGATGGAAATCGGGTCTCCCTCGTGGAACTCTTTTCCTGCGAGTGTGAATTTCTTATTTGCCTCATCCATAACGATGTCGCCGCATCCGGATACACAGCATGTACCCATACCACGTGCAACAACGGCTGCGTGTGATGTCATACCGCCGCGGACTGTCAGGATACCCTGAGCACTCTTCATACCAGTGATGTCTTCCGGTGATGTCTCAAGACGAACAAGAACGACTTTCTCGCCTCTTGCAGCCCACTCTACCGCATCGTCTGCTGTGAAGACGATCTTACCGCATGCAGCTCCCGGTGAAGCGCCGAGCGCTTTGCCCATCGGTGTAGCAGCCTTCAGAGCCGCTGCATCGAACTGCGGGTGAAGCAGTGTATCAAGGTTACGCGGATCGATCATAGCTACAGCCTCTTCCTCTGTTCTCATGCCCTCGTCAACAAGGTCGCATGCGATCTTCAGAGCAGCCTGAGCTGTTCTCTTACCGTTACGTGTCTGAAGCATGTACAGCTTACCGTGCTCTACAGTAAACTCCATGTCCTGCATATCTCTGTAGTGTGTCTCCAGAGTCTTGCACACATCTTTGAACTGTGCGAAAGCTTCCGGGAACTTCTGCTCCATCTCGGAGATGTGCATCGGTGTACGAACGCCGGCAACAACGTCCTCGCCCTGTGCGTTTGTAAGGAACTCGCCGAAAAGTCCGTTTGCTCCTGTAGCCGGGTCACGTGTGAACGCAACACCTGTACCGCAGTCGTCACCCATGTTACCGAATGCCATCATCTGTACGTTGACAGCTGTTCCCCATGAATACGGGATATCGTTGTCGCGGCGGTATACGTTTGCTCTCGGGTTGTCCCATGAACGGAATACAGCCTTGACAGCGCCGATCAGCTGCTCTTTTGCGTCAGCCGGGAAGTCTGCGCCGATCTTCTCTTTATACTCAGCCTTGAACTGTCCCGCAAGAGTCTTCAGATCCTCTGCTGTCAGCTCAACGTCCTGTGTAACGCCTTTTTCTTCTTTCATCTTGTCGATGAGCTCTTCGAAGTATTTCTTTCCAACTTCCATAACTACGTCAGAGTACATCTGGATGAATCTTCTGTAGCAGTCCCAAGCCCAGCGCGGATTGCCTGATGCAGCTGCCAGAGCCTCAACAACTTCCTCGTTCAGACCAAGGTTCAGGATCGTGTCCATCATACCCGGCATGGAAGCTCTTGCACCGGAACGTACGGAAACGAGGAGCGGATTCTCTTTGTCCCCGAATTTCTTTCCTGTGATCTCTTCGAGCTTTGTCATAGCCTCCATGATCTGTGCCATGATCTCGTCGTTGATCTGTCTGCCGTCCTCGTAGTACTGTGTACAAGCCTCTGTTGTAACAGTGAAGCCCTGCGGCACCGGGAGTCCCAGTCCTGTCATCTCTGCGAGGTTCGCGCCTTTGCCACCAAGAAGGTTTCTCATAGTTGCGTTACCTTCTGTGAACATATAAACCCATTTTGTTGCCATGTTCCAATGACCTCCTCAAAAAATTTGCAAATATTTTCGCAATAATTCGCATATAATATTTTAATGGTTTTATAGACATGCGTCAAGCGTTTTATCAGTAAATATGCATAATCTTTACCATAAATCCGCTTGTTCTTTGCCAGATTTCGAACAGAAAAAATGCCATTTCCGCGAATCCGGTCCATTCGCGGGAAGAGCATACCTGTTATTTCTGTTCTGCTATCCTGATCTTACTCGGCAGTCTCTACTGTCCAGCCCGACGCTTCCAGATTATCGGTCGTAGCTTTCAGAGAAAGCTGGGTCACATTCTCGTCATCTACCGGGAGCAGTCCCTGCTCTACCACTGTCTGAAGCGTATCTTTATCCGTAGGGATCACGATCTTCTCCACCAGTTTTCCATCTTCCTGCTCGCAGCTGTATTCTACACCTTCCACATCCGCATAAGTCTCTTCCGCGGATTCTACGGTGCTGTTGAGCGTATCGATCATTTCATCCGTATATCCTGAAAGGTCGATCACAGACTCCTGGGTGATCTTTGTCACCACATCGCCTTTTGCGTCAAAAGACATAGTCATTGTCACGCCATTCTGCTCCAGAGTCGCTGTCGCCGCATTCTGAACTTCTTTTCCTCCGCCGCATGCTGTAAGGCACAGCACTGCCGCGCCTGCCATAATCGCGCACATTTGTTTTTTCATGATAGCTTCCCCCTTTTTGTATGATACCGCTATCTTACCACCCACTAGCAGGGACTTCAACTGTTTTATCCTTATTTCATTTCTGTATTCTGTTTGGATTTCTATTTCATACATGATCTTATGCCTGATCCGGTTTTACGTTTATATCCGGTTTCAGGCGCTGTGCTCTGCCTTTTTCAGGTGGGATTCCATTCTGCTACATTCTCAGGAACGCCCGGTATCCTTTCACAGCCTCATACACGTCCGCTTTGCTGGATACCTCATAAGGCGCATGCATGTTCAATACAGCGACACCACTGTCGATAACTTCCATCCCGTAATTGGCCATGATATACGCAATGGTTCCGCCGCCGCCGAGGTCCACCCGCCCGAGTTCCGCGAACTGGTATGCCACCCCCGCGTCATCCATTGCTTTCCTAAGCGCTGCGATATATTCTGCATTCGCGTCATTGGAACCGGATTTTCCTCTGCTCCCTGTAAATTTATTAAAGGTGATCCCTTTTGCAAAAAATGCGGAACTTCTCTTTTCAAACGCTTCCGCGAACATAGGGTCATAGGCCGCGCTTACATCTGAGGAAAGCATCCGGGAGTTCATAAGTGCCCTCCTCACCTTCAATTCAGACTCACCCTCTGTCATTGCCACCAACTCTGCAACTGTATTCTCAAAGAAGCGGGAATGCATGCCCGTCGCGCCTACGCTGCCGATCTCTTCTTTATCTACAAGCAGGCAGCACCCGGTCTTTTTCGCCTCTGTCACATCCAGCATCGCAAACAGCGAGGTAAATGCGCACACGCGGTCATCCTGCCCGTAGGAGAGGATCATGCTGCGGTCCATGCCACAGTCCCTTGCCCTTCCCGCCGGAACGATCTCCAGCTCTGCGGAAGAGAAGTCCTCCTCATCCATGTCATATTTATTCTTCAACAGCTTAAGAATATTTGCTTTGACAGCTTCTTTCTGCTCTTTATCTTCGACCGCTCCGTCCAGAGGACAGTTGCCGATGAGCAGGTCAAGCTTTTCTCCGTCAATGACTTTGGACGCCTTTTTCTCAAGTTGTTCCTGTGCAAGATGCACGAGAAGGTCCGTGATCACAAACACCGGATCACTCTCATCTTCCCCGATGGCTACTTTCTGTACAGTACCATCCTTTTTCACGATGACTCCGTGCAGGGAAAGAGGCTGCGCCACCCACTGATATTTTTTGATGCCGCCGTAGTAATGGGTGTCCAGGTAGGCGAATCCTTCGTTTTCATAGAGGGGATTCTGTTTCACATCGATCCGGGGCGAATCGATATGCGCGCCCAGGATATTCATCCCTGCTGAGAGGGGCTCTTCTCCGATACGGAAAAGCGCAAGCATCTTATCCATATTCACCGCGTAGATTTTGTCTCCGGCTTTCAGTTTTTCCCCGGCTGCCATCACCGCTTTCAGATCACGGTATCCGGCTTTCTCCGCCATGTGTACGCTCAATTCCACGCACTCACGCTCTGTCTTGCCTGCGTCAAGGCAGGATTTATATCGCTCGGTGATATCTTTGAGCTCCTGCATCTGCTCGTGAGTGTAAGTAGTCCATGTAGTCTGTTTCATATTAACTCCTTTCTTCTTCGGGGACGTAGTAAAATTGGATTTTACTACGTCCCCGATTCGCTTTAAATGTGTCCCAAATTGAATTTTGCCCTGTCCCCTTTTATCATTTACCAATTATACAACTTTTTACCATTCGATACAATCGTTCAGATTTTGCCTTGGTTATGTTCAATTCCTTCTGCAGCTTTTCTTTATACATATTCCTCAGCTCTAGATCTTCCAGCAGTTCTCTGGATTCATTTAATCCCCTAAGATGTGCTTCCTGCTCAAGCAGCCTGCGTGCGGCTTGCATAAACTGTATCTCCATTTCTTCGGGTACATCGGTAAAAATCTGTTTGACTGATTTATCGTGAAAATCCAGAAAATCCTCAAAATCTGTAAACTTTGCTTGATACAGTTCTATCGCTTTAGGATGTATTATCCGGCATTTCTCTGTTTCATATTCTTTTAAGCTCGAAAAATTATAGTTTAGCGGTGCTTTTACGACATTTGCATTCACAGGATTCATGTGGATATAGCGTATACAATTCCAAAAATACTGCCGGTCCTCCACGCATTCACTTTTGAATCTATCCTGAAAAACATGTCCGTTACGATTGTGTTTAAAGTTGTAATATTCTGCAAATTCTGCCAAGACAATGGCCATATAATTAGATAAGAGTTTCAGATCAGCGCGAAGCAAAATATGAAAATGCGTAGACATGACCGCATACGCATATATTTCAATTTCGCGATCTTTAAGATGCTTCAAAAGAAGCCTCAAGAAATTGTTCTTCTCTCTTTTCTGTTTAAAAATAGGTTCCTTATTAATCCCTCTCGCTATCACATGATAAAAATCTGTGTTACTTCTCCGACGTGCGATACGCGGCATCCTGTCACCCCTTTCCCGATTTGGGACAGGGCAAAATTCAATCGGGGACACACTCATTCTTAATTGGGGACGTAGACAAATGCGATTTTACTACGTCCCCGAATACAGTTACCACTCGAATTTTTTCTCAAAATATGCTTTCAGATCTTCAATCTTGATCCTCTCCTGCTCCATGGTATCGCGGTCACGGACAGTCACCGCCCCATCTTCTTCTGACTCAAAGTCATATGTCACGCAGAACGGCGTTCCGATCTCATCCTGCCTGCGGTAGCGCTTCCCGATATTGCCGCGGTCGTCGAACTCGCAGTTGTAATACTTGCACAGTTCTGTATAAATCTTCTCCGCGCCCTCGTTCAGCTTCTTGGAGAGCGGCAGCACGCCGATCTTCACCGGAGCCAGCGCCGGATGGAAATGAAGTACTGTACGCATATCCGGTTTTTCCTCTGTACCGATATTCTCCTCATCATAGGCGCTGCACAGGAACGCAAGCACCATACGGTCCGCACCGAGAGACGGTTCGATCACGTACGGGATATATTTCTCTTTCACCTCATCATCAAAATATGTCAGATCCTGACCAGATACGTTCTGATGCTGCGTCAGGTCATAATCTGTACGGTCCGCGATACCCCACAGCTCGCCCCATCCGAACGGGAAGAGGAATTCCACGTCCGTAGTTGCCTTGCTGTAGAAAGAAAGCTCCTCTTTATCGTGGTCGCGGTAGCGTACCTCATCATCCTTCAGGCCGAGAGATGACAGCCAGTTCAGGCAGAAGCTCTTCCAGTAATCAAACCACTCAAGGTCTGTATCCGGCTTGCAGAAGAACTCCAACTCCATCTGCTCAAACTCTCTTGTACGGAATGTAAAGTTGCCCGGCGTAATCTCGTTTCGGAAGGATTTTCCGATCTGCGCGATACCAAAAGGCAGTTTCTTTCTGGATGTACGCTGCACATTCTTAAAGTTCACAAAAATCCCCTGCGCAGTCTCCGGTCTTAAATACACAGTATTCTTCGCATCCTCTGTCACGCCCTGGAATGTCTTGAACATCAGGTTGAACTGACGGATATCTGTGAAATTGTGCTTGCCGCAGGTCGGGCACGGGATCTGATGCTCCTCAATAAACGCTGTCATCTGCTCCTGTGACCATCCGTCCACAGATCCGTCCAGCGCAATGCCCTTATCTTCGCAGTAATCTTCGATCAGTTTGTCAGCGCGGAAGCGCTCATGGCATTCTTTACAGTCCATCAGCGGATCGCTGAAGCCGCCCAGATGTCCGGAAGCCACCCAGGTCTGCGGGTTCATCAGGATCGCGCAGTCAACCCCAACGTTGTACGGATTCTCCTGTACGAATTTCTTCCACCATGCTCTCTTTACATTATTTTTCAGCTCTACGCCGAGATTGCCATAATCCCATGTATTCGCGAGCCCGCCGTAGATCTCGGAACCCGGATATACGAATCCGCGGGACTTAGCAAGAGCTACGATCTTATCCATTGTCTTTTCAACCATAGTTATGTTCCTCACATTCTTTTTTCAATCGGTACTTATTATAACGGGTAGGGACGTTTTTGTAAACCTGCATCAGACAGAATCCACACAGGGTATATTCCTGCCCTGTTTTTATCACGGACATTTTCGAAGCCCCGCTCCTAATACGAAACAGAATTTACTAGAACGCGGACCAACAGAAATCTCTTCAAATTCATAGATCAATCCGCCCTGTATCAGTTTCTCCAAACTCATTTCCTTACCTTCTTTTGTACTGTATTCATTAGATTTTAAAGCAGCGTCTCCAGTATCTCCAGTGACTTAAACCTCTTATTCACATAAATCTCCATGAGCCGGCCCATGATCCTCCCCAGCTCATCCATCACTTTATCCGTAACCGTAAATGTATATAATTTTTCAATACTGCTGGATTCTATATATTGCATGCTATATAAAGTCGAGTTGTCCAGTATCATTCCGTCGATCACGTCCCTGTCACACTCGCTGCACACCAGCCCGCCTTTCGCGGCGCTGAACACAGCCGGCCGGTCCTTATTCCCGCAGGTGACGCACTGGAACACCTGCGGCCCCTGCCCGTTGACAGTCAGCGCCTTCAGTTCGAATATGTAGCGGATAAGCCTGTTCGGAATATGAGGATTGATCAAGGCACGCATAGTCTGATACAGAAGTTTTAACATTTCCCTCTCATCGTTAAATTCTTTCGTATAATAATCGGCAAACTCAAGAAAATAAAACCCGTAATACGCGCCTATCATATCCGATCGGAGTTCCGCAAAATAATTGGAAATATCAGCAGATTGGATAGTATACGACGAACGCCCTTCATACATAGTAAATGTCCCAAAAGAAAACGGATTCACCGCGCCCACCAGCGGGCTGTTCGGGCGCCTGGATCCCTTCGCGAATGCTGATATCTTGCCCTGTTCTTTTGTCAGTATGACCACCCTGCGGTCATATTCCCCTACCGGCATGGTGGAAAGCACCATGCCTGTCAGTACGATCTGGTTCACGCGATTCCTTTCTGCCGCACCTCATCTTCCTCACCGCCTGCCCATCCGGCCGTGAGACTGATCCGGTTCATATGGCTGTCTTTCTGTTTGTTCCGTCCTGTTTCTGTTATGACACGGTCTGTCATCCGTATCATCTGTTCGGCTGTTTTTGTAATTCAGATAATCGTCTATTTTCCCGCTCATCATAAACTGCTTCCAATATGTGTCCTGCATCAGCTCACCTCGTCTTATGTGATCCCACTTTCTCAGTTTCAGTTCCCCTTTGTCAAACTTTTCTTCGAAGATGGTTATATATATTAGGTTCTCCGATCCATCGGACACTATACTGTATAAAAAATACCATATTATTTTACCCGAAAATGCCTTGACAGACAACATTTTCCCCTAATTTTTCCGGATCGCATAGAACACAGCCGTGCCATTCGGGAGACCGCACTGATGTGCTGATCGAGGCTGCCGCCGTTTTCCTCATTAACAGGTGCTCAATTCATCCGGCTGACCGGTTGAAAAATCATACAGGCATGCTTTTCTCGCCCGTACAGCCTGGTTACCTAACTGTTTCGATCATAGAATAATAGTCTTGACATCTGTGTGCAACTATTATATAGTTACAATATACAGTTAAACTGTATATTTGCGCTGTATATATCTTTGACTCTCCGGCAGGGACAAAGTATTTATAAAAGTTAAATGATAAGTATTTACAAGAGGAGTTTGTTTTCGATGAACAGAAATAAATATCTGCCGCTCACGGAAACCACATTCTATATATTAACAGCACTGCTGGTTCCCGGACACGGATATGCAGTCATGCAGAAGATAGAAAATCTCAGTTCCGGAAAAGTACGGGTCGCCGCCGGAACGATGTACGGAGCTCTCGAGAATCTCCAATCACAAGGACTCATCACTCCCGTCCCCGGTCCGGACAAAAGACGCAAACTGTACCAGACGACCCCTTTAGGCCGGGAAGTCCTCCATTCAGAAGCAGAGCGTCTGAGATATCTCGCCGGTGTTGCCGACAGGCTGAACCTGTAACACATTAAGACATAATATTTTATACTGTTCCATGATGCTTTGCGATCACATGCTGCGTCCTGCAGCCGGAATTCAAATATAAGTTTGGAAAGCAGCCGGAATTCAAATATGAGTTTGGAAAAAGGAAGGAGAAGGCAAGATTATGGGGCTGTCGGGAAATAGATAGTCCAAAACAGGGGCAGTTGTGACTCGCATGAG
>ERZ1090864.169-NODE-169-length-35538-cov-8.270158_pt1 | contig 35538 bp, 37 predicted proteins | sample MGYA00478479_ERZ1090864 | MGnify/ENA primary metagenome ERZ1090864 (study PRJEB33644, sample SAMEA5815743) | chicken gut metagenome | biome: Chicken; feature: Gastrointestinal Tract; material: Caecum | place: Ireland | collected 2019-01-01 | study: A study of the...
CTACACGAGCCTTATCGTCGGCAGCGTCAGATGTGTATAAGAGACAGGTTATGCGGATGACAGCATCAGATTTGGGAGAGTAGACTTGAAAGCTAAAGCGGAGCTCAACTTATCTTGACAAAATCCCTACAAGTGGGTAGAATGACAAAAGGAATAAATATGCATCATTCTTCAAATATTACGGGAGAATTTTGAAATAGACAACAGGAGGAAAGAAGCGATGGCAGTACCTTATAATCATAAGGCAATCGAAGCAAAGTGGCGTGCCAACTGGGAGAAACATCCGGTAAACGTCAACGACGGCAAAAAACCGAAATATTATTGTCTGGATATGTTCCCATATCCGTCAGGAAACGGACTTCATGTAGGACACTGGAGAGGATATGTGATCTCCGACGTATGGAGCCGTTATAAAATGCTGCAGGGGTATTATCTGATCCACCCCATGGGATGGGACGCGTTCGGACTTCCTGCGGAGAATTACGCGATTAAGATGGGCGTTCACCCGGCTATCTCCACCGCCGAGAACGTGAAGAATATTAAGAAGCAGATCAACGATATCGCGGCGATCTATGACTGGGATATGGAAGTAAACACCACGGATCCCGATTTCTACAAATGGACACAGTGGATCTTCGTGAAGATGTTTAAGGAAGGTCTGGCATACGAGAAGGAATTCCCCATTAACTGGTGTCCGTCCTGTAAGACCGGTCTTGCCAACGAAGAGGTGGTAAACGGATGCTGCGAACGGTGCGGCGCGCCTGTGACCAAGAAGAATCTCCGTCAGTGGATGCTGCGTATCACCAAATATGCGGACCGCCTTCTGAACGATCTGGACAAGCTTGACTGGCCCGAGAAAGTTAAGAAGATGCAGACGGACTGGATCGGCAAATCCTATGGCGCGGAAGTGGAATTCCCGGTTGACGGAAGAGAGGAGAAGATCACCGTCTATACCACAAGACCGGATACCCTTCACGGCGCGACCTTTATGGTTCTGGCTCCGGAGCATGCCCTGGCGGCATCTCTGGCGACTCCGGAAACAAAAGAAGCAGTTGACAAATATATCTACGACGCTTCCATGAAATCTAATGTGGACCGTCTTCAGGACAAGGAGAAAACAGGCGTATTTACCGGCTCCTATGCCATTAACCCGCTGAATGGAAAGAAGATCCCCATCTGGCTTTCCGATTACGTACTGGCCGACTACGGTACAGGAGCTATCATGTGCGTACCCGCCCATGACGACAGGGACTTCGAGTTCGCTACGAAATTTAACATTCCCATCATCCAGGTTATCGCCAAGGATGGAAAAGAAATTGAAAACATGACGGAAGCTTATACCGACGCTTCCGGAACCATGATCAACTCCGGCGACTGGAACGGCATGGAATCGGCCGTCCTGAAAAAGGAAGCCCCACTGATGATCGAGAAAATGGGAATCGGAAGAAAAACAGTGAATTATAAGCTGCGCGACTGGGTATTCTCCCGTCAGCGTTACTGGGGCGAGCCTATTCCCATTGTTCACTGTCCGAAGTGCGGCGCCGTGCCTGTGCCGGAGGATCAGCTTCCTCTTACCCTTCCGGAAGTAGAAAGCTATCAGCCTACCGGAACAGGAGAATCCCCGCTGGCTGCGATTGATGAATGGGTAAATACCACCTGTCCCTGCTGCGGAGGCCCCGCAAAGAGAGAGACGAACACCATGCCCCAGTGGGCCGGTTCCTCCTGGTATTTCCTGCGCTATGTGGACAATAAGAACGACAAAGAACTGGTTTCCAGAGAAAAGGCGGACAAATATCTGCCTGTGGATATGTATATCGGCGGCGTGGAACATGCGGTTCTTCACCTTCTGTATTCCAGATTTTATACAAAATTCCTTTATGATATCGGCGTGATCGATTTTGACGAGCCGTTTATCAAGCTGTTTAATCAGGGTATGATCACCGGAAAGAACGGTATCAAGATGAGTAAGTCTAAAGGAAACGTTGTTTCTCCTGACGATCTCGTGCGTGACTACGGCTGTGATTCTCTGAGAATGTACGAGCTGTTTGTAGGTCCGCCGGAACTGGACGCGGAATGGGACGACAGAGGAATCGACGGCGTTTCCCGCTTCCTGAAGCGCTTCTGGAATCTTGCGCTTGACAGTATTGACGCAGATGTGGCCGAGACGAAGGAAATAGTAAAGATCCGTCACAGGATGGTGTATGATATTACCCAGCGTCTGGAATCCTTCAGTCTGAACACAGTAATTTCCGGATTTATGGAATACACCAATAAGATGATCGACCTGGCGAAGAAGACGGGCGGAATGGATAAAGAAACAATCCGCACGGCTACCATACTTCTGGCTCCGTTTGCTCCGCATGTAGCCGAGGAGATCTGGGAGCATCTCGGAAATACAGATTCTGTATTCCATGCCCAGTGGCCGGCTCATGACGAGGAGGCTATGAAGGACGACGAGATCGAGATCCCGGTTCAGATCAACGGCAAGACACGCGCCGTAATCAGCATCCCGGCTGATATTTCCAAAGAAGATGCCATTGCGAAGGGAAAAGAAGCCATTGCGGACAAACTTACCGGAAACGTGATCAAGGAGATCTATGTTCCGAAGAAGATCATTAACATCGTTATGAAATAAAGTCGGTATCTGTCCGGTGTTCCGGCGCGGATCCTGATCAGCGTATGCTGAAATATTACAGCCCGGCCGGGAAGATCAGTATGAGAAACTGATTTTCCGGGCAGGGCTGTTTTTACAACCGGAGGATTTATGGAACTGAAACAATTTTTTGAAATTTATTCTAAGGCTGCCCTGGGATTTTCCGGAGGGGTTGACTCGGCTTATCTGCTTTATGCGGGGAAAAAATACGGCGCGGATATTCGTCCATATTTTATCAAGACGGCCTTCCAGCCGGAGTTTGAACTTCGAGACGCGGTAAGGCTTGCAAAAGAACTGGATGTGGAGCTTACAGTCATCCGTCACGATATCCTGGCGGAAGAACGTGTGGCGGAAAATCCCGCAGACAGATGTTACTACTGCAAATCAGCCCTTTTTCATGCGCTGAAAAAACAGGCCGTGGAAGACGGATATAACGTGCTGCTGGATGGAACTAACGCTTCGGACGAGGCCTCGGATCGTCCGGGGATGAAAGCCATACGGGAACTGGAAGTGCTCTCCCCGCTGCGGGAATGCGGACTCACGAAAGGCGAGATCCGCCGTCTTTCCAGAGAGGCCGGACTGTTTACCTGGGAGAAGCCTTCCTACGCCTGCCTCGCTACCAGAGTGCCGGCAGGGAACCCTCTGACGGAGGAAATCCTCGCAAAGATAGAGAAGGGAGAAGACGCTCTCACAGCCATGGGATTCTCTGACTTCAGGATCAGGGTATTCCATGACGCGGCCAGGCTTCAGCTTCCGGAAAGCCAGCTTAAACTCGCGGTGCAGAAGCGGGAGGAACTTCTGAAGATTTTGAAACCGCATTTTCCGACGGTCCTTCTGGACCTGGAAACCCGCTGATAGTCGCTGCGTATGTGTGTTCTGTGAGTTCGGACAGAAGCTTGATTTTTTTGTTGATCATGGGGCGCATGCAGTTGGGGACATGTTCCTGATGAGCCCGGTGGATCGCCACACATTCTTTGCAGTTGCCGTGATAACGGCAGGCTTTCCGGCAGGGACAGTGGTCTTTCTGCGCGTATTCTGTGCGGAAGGCTGAGGCAAATTCCTCCTGGATCCTGAGCCCTTCTTTCCGGTTTCCTTTGTGAAATTCCGCCATTGCTCTTTTTTCTGTCTCGTTATTGTCGATGTTCATATGGGAACCCTCCTTATTTATGTTGGATAAAAGCTGTCTCTTTGTTCCTTGCAGATATCATATTATCATGATTATATATGGAAAAATACCGGATAAGATGGTAGAATATATATGAAAATCACCATATTGTCGCAAACCCGTATGGAAAGGAACGCCAGATGAATGACACGATAAAAAACAGAACCGGAAATCAAAACAGAGAGTCTGACCGGGAAAGAAAGGATCGTCCGGTATATTCCCATAATCCCTATCACAGTACGAAATTTCCCCTTCTTGTCCTGGATGTGGAACGGGAGCGGTGCGCTCCTTATAACGAAGGATTCCGGGTCCTTCACTGGCACAGCGAGATACAGTTTGTCTATATCCTCAGTGGGATCGTGCATTTTCGTATATGGGACAGAGAATACGACCTGCCGGCAGGGAACTGTATGTTTATCAACGCGAACGCGACGCATTACATAACAGAGAAGGAAGACTGCCGTTATCACAGCTTTCTGATCCCGCCTGAAATGCTGGGCTTTTTTGAGGGAAGTGTGATGCAGGAGAAGCATGTGGAGAGTATCCTGTTTAACCCTGCGATATCGTCCAGGGCTTTTTCTCCGGAGAGAAATGAAGACCAGAAAGCGCTGGAGCATCTCAGGCGCCTTGACGCTCTTTATTTTGGCGACGACGGGGACGGATTCCGGGAGTATGAGATTTCTCTCTGTATTGCGGGACTCTGGCTGGAAACGGCGAAGCTTCTGATGAAGGAGACGGTTCTTCCCTCTGTTCAGCGAAAAGATTACCGCAGGATCCGGAGTCTTTTAACCTTTATCCATGAAAATTACAGGGAAAAAATCTCTCTGGAGGATATTGCCGGGGCGGCGAATGTGAGTAAAACAGAGTGTCTGCGCTGTTTCCGGAAATATACGGGAAGCACGCCCTATCAGTATCTTCTGCAGTACCGGCTGAATGCCGCCGCGGCTCTTCTGAAGAGCACGGAAGATCCTGTTACGGAGATCGCTCTGAAGATGCAGTTTCCTTCAGCCAGCGCTTTTATCGGCGCTTTCCGTAAAGTGTACGGAGTTACGCCGTCGGTTTACCGGCGCTGATGTAATAGAAAAGTGATTTATCAAGTCAGGAGGGATTCATTATGAATGCAAATGTAACAAGAGAAGAGGCTTTGGAATTGGTAAAAAAATATAACCAGGAACCTTTCCATATCCAGCACGCTCTGACTGTGGAAGGGGTTATGAGATGGTTCGCCCGGGAAAATCAGGAAGATGAGGATTTCTGGGGCCTTGCAGGCCTTCTTCATGACGTGGATTTTGAGAAATGGCCGGAAGAGCACTGTAAGAAAGCGCCGGAGCTGCTGGCGGAGATCGGCGCCTCCGACGAACTGGTCCATGCTGTGTGCAGCCACGGATACGGGGTATGTTCTGAAGTGGAACCTGCGAATCAGATGGAGAAGATCCTGTTTGCAGCAGACGAGCTTACCGGTTTGATCTGGGCAGCCGCGCTTATGCGTCCCTCCAGAAGCGTCATGGATATGGAAGTGAAGAGCATCAAAAAGAAATTTAAAGACAAACGCTTCGCCGCGGGATGTTCCAGAGAGATCATCCAGAGAGGGGCGGATATGCTCGGATGGGATCTGAATGAACTCTTTGAGAAAACTCTGGAGGCAATGCGTTCCTGTGAGGCCGACGTACAGAAGGCTATGGAGTAACCTGTTGAATTATTACCCAAAAAAACAAAAATCACAGGAAAAAATAAAAAAATACCCACAGCCCGAAAAGGGCTGCGGGGTGGATTACTGCGCTTCTTTGATTCCGGAGATATCCGGCGCGGCCATCAGAGAGTAGTTGGTGTAATATACAACGAATCCCGGTTTGGCTCCGCCGGGTTTTTTTACGTGTTTTTTCTGGATATAGTCGATTTCTACTTTGGGCGCGGTACGTCCTTTGGAATAATAAGCCGCGAGCCGCCCCGCCTCTTCAAAAGTACGATCCGGAAGCTCGCCGTCCGGAGTTTTCACAATGACGTGGGATCCGGCCATTTTTTTTGCGTGGAACCACCAGTCGTTTCCGGTCGCCGTCTTAAATGTCAGCTCATCGTTCTGATAATTGTTTTTGCCTACAAAAATATCGAAACCGTCGCTGGAAATATAGTGCAGCGGTCTGGATTTTGCCTGCATTTTCTGTCCCTTTTTTGAGAAGGAATGCTTTTTGATGAAACCGTATTCTGTCAGTTCTTCTTTGATCTGGCTGAGATCGCTTTCGGCCCTGGCGATGTCCAGGGCGTTGGAGATGGATTCCAGATGCTCGATCTCGGATTCCGTATCTGCCAGCTGTTCTGTAAGCGCCTCTTCTGTACGCTTCAGTTTTCCGTAACGGTCAAAATATTTTTTCGCGTTTTCGGAAGGGGTGAGCGTGGGATCCAGGGGAACGGTGATCTCCTCGTCTGTATAGTAATTCAGAGCCTGAAAAGATTTGGCCCCTTCTTCCAGTCCGTATCCGTAGGTGTTGATCAGCTCCCCGTATATTTTGTATTTATCCTTTTTGGCGGTGTCTTTAAGCTGCTTCTGCTGAAGAATATATTTTTTGCGGTTGCGTTCCAGGGCTGTCTGTACGATCCGTCGGAGATCGGAGGATTTCTGCCGGATCCTGTTGAGAGTATCCCTGGAGGAATAGTAGGTATCCAGCATTGCGGACACAGTGGGAAATTCCACAGAATGGTATTCGCTTCCATACTGTGTAAGCGGGAGTACGGAATATTCCACAGGTTCCTGGCCGCGGTAAATGATATTCGGCGTAAAATCCCCTTCCTCCACCTGATCCATCAGACGCCGGAAAGTATGGTAAAGATGGACGCAGGCGGTCTCGTTCAGAGACTGGGCCGCGTCGTTTCCGTCGATAGAAGCGCGGTAACAGATCTCTTCTGCGATCAGCGGGCTTAACCCCGTAAGGGAAGTATAGATCGCCCTGGAAATATTGCAGGGTTTCCGGCAGACTTTCTCTGTGAATTCTTCTTCCGTCACGGTAAGCGGATCCGCTTTATCCTGAGTCTGCGGAAGAAAATATTCTCTGCCAGGGAGAACTTCGCGCACGGAACTCATATGTGAGGAAACATGCTTGATGCTGTCCAGGATCATTCTGTTCTCATCGCAGAAAATGATGTTGCTGTGTTTTCCCATCAGTTCCAGGATCAGGATTTTTTTACAGGGATCGCCCATCTCGTTTAAATGTTCAAGTTCGAACTCGATGACCCGTTCCAGACCTGGCTGGCGGATCCCGCTGATCCTGGCGCTTCCGATGTGCTTGCGCAGCAGCATGCAGAAGTTCGGGGCGGTGAGGGGGCTGGGTTTGTTTTTTTCTATAAAATATATCAGCGGAAGGGATGCGCTGGCAGAAAGCAGCAGTCGCTGCTGGCCGTTCGCCCCTTTTGCCGTGATAACAAGCGCGTCCGCCTCCGGCTGAGCGATCTTATTGAACCGTCCACCGTCAAGGTTCTGGTGCAGTTCCCTGACCATGGCGGCGATGGTAATTCCGTCAAATGCCATATTTTCAACTCCCGGTAATTATTTTGCTCTGAACAGTATACCATGAATTTGGAAGAAGCGCAAAAATCTTTCGGCCGCAACCTCATATTCCTGTCATTGTACAGCGGCGGGATACCTGATATAATGAATAAAACGAAAAAAGAGGACGGAGAAATGATACATGAAACAATAGCGATCCGGACAAAAGCGGATCCCTGTGATAAAGCGTATATGACGACATATTTCTGGGAAGAGTCAGAGGAACTCTGGCCGGGGAGAAAACGCCCCGTCATACTTATCTGTCCGGGCGGCGCCTACCGTATGACTTCTGACAGAGAAGCGGAGGCTGTGGCTGTCAGATTTATGGCGATGGGTTATCATACAGCGGTGCTCAGGTACAGTGTGGCGCCTGTCAGATATCCGGCGCAGCTGGTCCAGCTTGCCGCCGCGGTGAGTATTCTGAAAAAGAACAGTGAAAAGTGGCTGATCAGCGACGATCAGGTATATGTTATGGGATTTTCCGCCGGCGGCCATCTGGCGGCCTCGCTTGGCGTATTCTGGAACAGCGGACGCCTTGCGGACATAACGGGCCTTAAACCTGAAGAGATGCGCCCGGCGGGAATGATCCTTTCCTATCCGGTGATCACTTCCGGCGGGTTCGGACACCAGGAGAGTTTCCGCAACCTTCTCGGAGACAGGTATGAGGAGCTGAAGGAAGAGGTTTCACTGGAAAGACAGGTTTCCGCGGATACGCCGGAGACATTTTTGTGGCATACGGATGAAGATACCACGGTTCCCGCGGAAAATTCCCTGCTTTTCGTATCCGCTCTGCGAAAATACAGGATTCCGGCAGAATTTCATCTGTTTCAGAGGGGAAAACACGGGATCGGGCTGGGCGACAGTCTGACCGCCGGAAAAGACGGGGAAACAATTGTTCTGGGAACTGATATCTGGAGCAGTCTGGCCTGCGAATGGCTGCGCAGAAAAACAGAAAAAACTGTTTGACTACGATATTCTGATGCACTATAATAAATCTGTATGTAAAAAAACAAGTAATCTGTAAAGCGAGATATACTTATGATAAAAAGCATGACAGGTTTCGGGCGTGCCGAAGCAGTGACAAAAGAGAGAAAGATCACCGTGGAACTGAAATCGGTGAATCACAGATATCTTGATCTGAACATCAAGATGCCGCGGAAACTGAATGTTTTCGAGGGCCAGATCAGAAATCTGATGAAGCATTATATGCAGCGTGGTAAAGTAGATGTCTACATTACCTACGAGGATTATACATCCGGAAGTGTTTCCGTGAAATACAACAGGGAGATCGCGGGAGAATATCTGAAATATCTCAGGGAGATGGCGGATGAGTTTTCTCTTGAAAACGATGTGAAAGTATCTTCCCTTTCCAGATATCCGGAAGTATTCGCCATGGAGGAACAGTCCATTGATGAAGAAAAAATCTGGAGCTGTCTGGAAGGTCCTCTGAAGGAAGCCTGCATTAAATTTGTCGAAACCCGGGAAAGAGAGGGAGAAAATCTCAAAAATGATCTCCTGGAAAAGCTTGACGGTATCGAGAAGATGGTGGAAAGAGTACAGGAACGTTCTCCGGAGGTCGTTGCGGCTTACAGAGAGAAACTGGAATCAAAAGTCCACGAGCTTCTGGAGGACAGTCAGATCGACGACAGCCGTATCGCCGCCGAGGTAATTATTTTTTCGGATAAGATCTGTAATGATGAGGAGACTGTACGCCTGCTGAGTCATATCCGCGGAATGAAAAAGATCCTTGCGGAGAAAGAAGGAGTCGGAAGAAAACTTGATTTCATGGCTCAGGAAATGAACCGGGAAGCAAATACGATTCTGTCTAAATCCAGTGATCTTGAGGTATCGGATATCGCCATAGACCTGAAGACAGAAATTGAGAAGATCCGCGAACAGATTCAGAATATCGAGTGATGGAGGCGGACCAATGTCAAAGCTGATTAATATTGGATTTGGGAATGCGGTGAATTCACGTAAGATTGTAGCAGTAGTAAGTCCGGATGCGGCGCCTGTGAAGAGAATGGTTCAGAGTGTGAAGGGAACCCGTGCTCTGATAGACGCCACCCAGGGGAGAAAGACAAAGGCTGTGATCGTTACTGCCGACGATTATCTGATCCTGTCTGCCCTTCAGCCGGAAACCATTGCAAGAAGATTTGCGGAAGCATATGAATATGAAGACAGGGGAGACGAGCATGAGTAGAGGAGTTCTTGCGGTTGTATCGGGGTTTTCAGGAGCCGGCAAAGGTACGGTTATGAAGCGCCTTATGGAGAAATATCATAATTACGCTCTTTCCGTTTCCGTTACCACCAGGGATCCCCGCGAGGGAGAACAGCATGGCAGGGAATATTTTTTCCATTCCAATGAAGAGGTGGAGGAAATGATCCGTAATGACCAGCTGCTGGAGTATGCCAGATATGTGGACCACTATTACGGAACGCCCAGAAGTTACGTGGAAGACAGACTGAACGAAGGGAAAGATGTGATCCTGGAGATTGAGATTCAGGGAGCCATGCAGATCAAAAAAAAGGTCCCCGAAGCCGTGCTGATTTTTATTACTCCGCCGTCCATGGAGGAACTTAAGAACCGCCTGGTCGGCCGGGGAAGCGAGAAGCCGGAAGTTATAGAATCCAGATTGAAACGCGCTTCAGAGGAAGCGGAAGGAATTGACAAATATGACTATCTTCTGGTCAACGACCAGGTGGAGGATTGTGTGGATGCTCTTCATGAGATAATCTTAAGCGAGCATCTTCGCACACAGAGGAACTGTGAACTTATAAACAGGATCCGGCAGGAATCCAGAATTTTTATGAAGGGAGAATGATACGATGATACATCCGTCATATTCAGAACTGATCCAGGCGATCAACAATAACGCAGAGGACGATGACAATACCATGATGCTGAACAGCCGTTATTCACTTGTGCTTGCCACAAGTAAGCGTGCCCGTCAGCTTATTGCCGGGGCAGAGCCTCTGGTAAAAGGAGCGGCAGGAAAAAAACCGCTTTCCGTAGCAATTGACGAATTTTATCAGGGAAAAGTCAAAATTGTCGCTGATACTTCTGCTGAGGAAGAAGCGGCGGTATCTGCCGCCGGGGCGGACGCTGCGGTACAGGATCCGGTATCCGGAGAAAACCAGACAGAAGAGTCCGTATCAGAGACAACAGAAGAATAAAGAAAACATGCAGGGTGTTGTATATACTGACCTTTCCCTGGCGGGAAAGAGGTGTTATACAGCACCTTATATGCATCAGGAGATTATATGAAAATATTATTTATATCCCTTGGCTGTGATAAGAATCTGGCCGATTCGGAGGAGATGCTCGGTCTTCTTACTGCAAACGGACACGAGATCGTGAATACGGAAGAGGAAGCGCAGGCCATTGTGATCAATACCTGCTGTTTTATTCACGATGCGAAAGAAGAGAGCGTGGAAACGATCCTTGAGATGGCGGAATATAAAAAAGCCGGAACGTGCAGGGCGCTGATCGTTACCGGGTGCATGGCACAGCGGTATCAGGAGGAGATCATACAGGAAATTCCCGAAGTGGACGCCGTACTTGGCACAGCGTCTTACGGCGATATTGTCAAAGCTCTTAACGAAGCTGCGGCAGGGAATCATTTTCAGGAATACAGTGATATCAACAGACTTCCGGAGATTGGCTCTGACAGAGTCATCACCACGGGCGGACACTACGCCTATCTGAAGATCGCAGAGGGCTGCGACAAGCACTGCACTTACTGCATCATCCCGTCGCTGCGCGGGAACTTCCGCAGCGTTCCGGAAGAAAAGCTTCTCAGACAGGCGGAATATCTTGCTTCCCAGGGGGTGAAGGAGCTGATCATCGTCGCCCAGGAAACGACGGTATACGGCACGGATCTGTACGGGAAGAAAACACTTCACCTTCTTCTGAAGAAACTCTGCGGCATAAAAGGAATACGCTGGATCCGTGTTCTGTACTGTTATCCGGAAGAAATATATGATGAACTGATTCAGGTGATGAAAGAAGAAAAGAAAATCTGTCATTATCTGGACCTTCCCATCCAGCATGCAAGCGACCGGATCTTAAGAAGAATGGGGCGCCGCACCACGAAAGCCCAGCTTACGGAGATTGTGGAGAAACTTCGGAGAGAAATTCCGGATATCGTCCTTCGGACAACGCTGATCACCGGATTTCCCGGTGAAACAGAGGAAGATCATCGGGAACTTATGGAATTCGTGGACGAGATGGAATTTGACCGCCTTGGCGTGTTTACCTATTCCGCGGAAGAAGGAACGCCCGCGGCCACCATGCCGGATCAGGTGCCGGAGGAACTGAAGGAATCCCGTCGGGACGAGCTGATGGAACTTCAGCAGGAGATCTCTCTGGACAGAGGGAACCGGAGGATCGGTCAGGAACTTATGGTGATGATCGAAGGAAAAGTTTCCGGAGAAAGCGCTTATATTGGAAGAACATACGGGGACGCTCCCAACGTGGACGGCTATCTGTTCGTACAGACGGGAGAACTCCTGATGACGGGAGATTTTGCGAAAGTGCGCGTGACAGGCGCCCTTGAATACGATTTGATAGGAGAATTGGCTGATGAATACACCGAATAAACTTACCGTAGGAAGAATGATCATGGTACCTTTCCTTGTTCTTTTCCTTCTGACAGGATGGGGCGGAGAGGCGAACCGTTATATTTCCCTTGCAATCTTTGTCATTGCCAGCGTTACAGACTGGTTTGACGGGTATCTGGCGAGAAAACATCATCTTGTAACAAATTTCGGCAAATTTATGGATCCGCTTGCAGACAAACTTCTTGTATGTTCCGCAATGATCTGCCTTATTGAACTGGAACGTCTTCCGGCGTGGATCGTGATCATCATCATCGCCCGGGAATTCATTATCAGCGGTTTCCGTCTGATCGCAGCGGAAAACGGGATCGTCATTGCCGCGAACTACTGGGGAAAATTCAAGACGGTATCCCAGATGATCATGATCATCCTTCTCCTTCTGCATTTCGGAGGAGTTTTCGCTGTGCTGGAACAGATCTTTATCTGGATGTCCCTGGCTCTCACGGTAATTTCACTTATGACATATATCTGGCAGAACAGATCTGTACTGTCCATGCAGGAATAATGCTGAATTTTTAAAGACGCATTGAGAAAAAGGTCCTGCAGATATCAAAAGGAGGATACGGAAATGATCTATTCACAGACTGTTAAGATCTGTTCCATAGGAGAAAGCCAGGTGGCGGATGAGATCACAGATCTTATTGAAAACCAGGCTAATCCTACGATTGCTCCCTATGCGAAAACGGGAGAGGTTCATCTGCGGGTTACTGCCAAAGGAACCGGCCGGAAAGAATGTGAAGATCTGATCCTTCCTGTAGTCAGGGAACTGGAACGGCGGTTTGGAAAATACATTTTTGCGGAATCCGACAGTGTAACTCTGGAAGAAGCGGTAACAGTGCTCCTCTGGCAGAAAAATTTTACGCTTTCCACAGCGGAATCCTGTACGGGAGGCGCTATTGCGGCGCGGATCGTAAATGTCCCGGGGGCTTCCGATGTTTTTATGGAAGGAATGGTTACGTACAGCAATGAGGCAAAGAAAAGGACTCTTGGAGTTACAGAGGATACGCTGAGTGATTTCGGAGCAGTTTCGGAACAATGTGCGAAAGAGATGGCGGAAGGCGGCTGTGTTCATGCAGGTACAGATATCTGCCTTTCTGTGACCGGAATTGCCGGACCGGGCGGCGGTACTCCGGAAAAACCTGTGGGTACGGTATTTATGGGATGTTCCATCAGAGGAATGACGAGAGTGAGAGAATACCATTTTACCGGAAACAGAGCAAGGGTTCGGGAGCAGACGGTAGCGCATGGTCTTGCGTTCCTGAGAGAGTGTATCCTCGGTTATACGGAATAAGATAACCGGTATCATACCCGGTCTGGCAGGGAAACGCTTTGTCCAGACCGGGATTTTTTATTTCACAGAGAACTGGTTTCCTGTGAAATAAAAATGATGAGATTTTGCGATCTACAGCGTATACAATCTTACCGTATCAGCCGCATAAGACTGACGATCCGGTCTATTTTTGCTGTCTCTTCAGGAGATTTTCCTGCTTTCAGCACCTCAAGAACTGCGGAAATCTCATCAGGAGAGAAATTGAGACCGCTGTTTTTTCCCTGCGCCGCGGCGCTCATAAGAAAAGGCAGCATATCGGAAGGACTTTTTCCGTTTCCCTGCTCTGCAAGATTCTGAAGCATTTCCAGTTTGGAGCGGTCCATGTCTTTGAGTTTGGGGTCGTTCTGCCAGTTTTTATCCATGATTCTGCCTCCTTTTATTCGTTCATGATCTGAATGATCTGTATCATGGCCAGCATACTGGTAAGCTGATCCAGCTGCTGCCGGTTCTTTCCCGCACTGTATTTTCGGATATCCTGTATCATATCCATTACGTCAGTATTCTCCGCCGTGCAGACCTTAACATCTTCTGCGTGTCTGAAAATAGAAATTGTGTTGGAAAGCTCATGCATTTTGGCGTAAACGGAAAGAATCTGGCGGCCTGCTGGAGGAAGATAAGGAACGGCGGCTTTCAGCATCTGCGTACGGTCGTCTGTTACCATCTGGTCAAGAGCTGTCTGGGCGATCGCTTCCTGTTCCATAGAGCGAAAACTCCTTTTTTATGAATTTATGTTCCCTGGATTCTTTATATGACTGGAAAGGCAGAAATCACACAAACGTCATAAGATATTATGGCAGAAATTTTTCTGTTCGCTGACTCTGAGGACAGCGCTGACAGATAAATACCGCTTTGAAAAGGAGAATGAGAGTATGGAACCGGAACGTGAAAAACTGATACTGGATGGCAACGCCTTTTATGAGATAGATCTCGACTGCCAGAAAGAAAAAGAACGAAAAAGACAAAAGCGAAGCGTATATGACAACCGGAAAAACCAGGAACAGAAATATCAGAAATGATAAAAAAGGGACTGCCGGTGAGACAGTCCCCTTTTTGAGCAGTTTACAGAGCAGCTTCCGAAATTGATCAGCAGCCGCATCCGTTGTTTCCGCCGCATCCGCCGCAGAGAAGAAGCAGGATCACGATCAGCCAGCAGCAGTCGCCGTTATTGCCGCCGAACCCGCATCCGTTATTGTTTCCGCAGCAGCACATCAGAATGATGATCCAGAGAATACAGCTGCAGGAATTGCCGCCGAAGACGCCGTATCCGGAGTTACCGCAACCGCATCCACAGCCGCATCTTTCCTCGCAACCACAGTTTGTAGCAGCTAAATCACTCATTGTAAATTCCTCCAGAAATTAGTTTACAGTTCATTCTATGCTTTCTGCATGTCCGTGGTGCCTGCCCTGCCTGGAATTGACAGTGAAGTCTGTATTCAGTATACTTTTTACAGTTGTACAGAATTCAGCGCGGCTTTTTATAAGGAGGCGGTATTATGTATCCATATATGGAAACGGTTTTCTTTGCGGCGGGGATCATACTGCTTTTTCTTCTCTGGATCTTGTATGAAGACAGAAAAAGACGTAAGATAATCCGCAGGAAAATACGGAGAACGTACGGTAATGTCCCGGAAAGAGAGTATTCGCCCGGAGATATTGAAACAATTTCCCATTATTTCCGCCGGAAGGCAGGCAAAATTTTTTTTATCGACGATATTACGTGGAATGATCTGGATATGGACAGGGTTTATATGCTGATCAATCAGACAATGTCCTCTCCGGGAGAAGATGTCCTTTACGAGATGTTGAGAACTCCTGTTTTTGATAAAATAGAAATGGAAAGACGGGAAAAACTGATCCGGTTTTTTGCTGAGAATCCGGGAAAAAGAGAAGAGATGGAGATCCTTTTGTCCGCAGTGGGAAAGACGAGATACGGATCTCTTTCTGACACGATCCTGGCGCTGGAAGATGCGAAAGAGGTGGCGGCTTCGTCTCACTGGATCATGCTTTTCCTTCTCGTTGTGGCTCTTGGTTCCATTCCTGTATGGCCTGTGTACGGTTTCCTGAGTTTTATACTTTTAAGTTGTATAAACGTTGTATTTTACTATGTGGGTAAAGACAGGGCCGGAATCGAAGCATATCTCGAATGCTTTTCCAGCCTCCTGAGAATGCTTGGAATCGCGGCCCGCGCGGATACGGTAAACTGGACGGAGACCAGGGAACACATGGAGCGTATCCGCAAAGGTGTGAAAGCGTTCGCTTCAATAAAAAGAAAAGCGTTCTTTCTTACCGGGAAAAACGACGGCACAGGAAACCCGGCGCAGATCCTTATGGATTATCTGAGAATGGTATTTCATCTGGATATACTTGTTTATAATTCCGTTCTCAGGGAAGTCAGGGGGAAATCAGAAGAGATCATGGGCATACTGGACAGTCTGGGAGAACTGGACGCTCTGATCTCTGTGGCGTCTTTCAGGGAGATGCTGCCTCAATGGTGCCGGCCAGATTTTACAGAATGGACGTCGGGCCATATTAAACTCTGTGTGGAAGACCTTTATCATCCGCTGATCAGCGAACCTGTGGCAAACAGCATTACAGCTGAAAACGGAATCCTTGTAACAGGCTCCAACGCTTCCGGTAAGTCCACTTTTCTGAAAAATATCGCCTTGAACAGTATTCTGGCCCAGACCATATTTACCTGCACGGCAGCTTCCTACCGGGCTCCTTTTCTCAAGGTGATGACTTCCATGGCTCTGCGGGACGACCTTACCGGCGGCGAAAGTTACTTTATTGTTGAAATCAGGTCTCTGAAAAGGATTCTGGATGAGAGCGGCAGGAAGGAACCTCTTCTTTGCATCATAGATGAAGTGCTTCGGGGCACGAATACCGTTGAGAGAATCGCCGCGTCTTCGCGTATCCTGAAGGCGCTGGATCATGACTGGGTGCTTCCTGTGGCCGCGACCCATGATATAGAATTATCCTATATTCTTGAAAATCTCTACAGTAATTTCCATTTTGAGGAGGAGGTTCTGGACGACGGAGTGGTTTTCAATTACATGCTCCAGCCGGGAAGGGCTGTCACCAGAAACGCGATTAAACTGCTAAGACTTATGGATTATGATCCGGAAATTGTGTCAGAAGCCGCTGAAGCCGCAATATATTTTGAAGAAACCGGTCTGTGGAAAAAAATTAAATAATTATATTTTTTTAACATATTTCATACGAAACTGAGAATAAAACATAAAAATTAAGTTGCAAATTGCAATATGCTGGGCTATAATGCTATCAGTGCTGTGACCAGAATTAAATATAACTGCAAAGGAGAGGATATCAATGCCTGAAAAAGGATTGTTTGATATACATTGTCATATTATTCCCTCCGTGGATGACGGCGCTGACACAAGAGAAGAAGCAGTAAGAATGCTTCGCATGGAATACAGGCAGGGCGTCAGGAAAATTATCGCCACGCCACATTTCAGGCGAAGGATGTTCGAGACTCCGCTGGAACAGATCAAAGAACAGTTTGAAATACTGAAAGAAGACGCGGCCGGTGTTGCCGGAGACTTGGAACTGTATCTTGGCTGCGAATTCCACACAAACATGGAAATGGTGGAAATGCTGAGAACAGGACAGATAATGACAATGGCCGGATCCCGCTATGTACTTACAGAGTTTTCCGGAAGTTCTGAGGGTTCCTACATCAGGGAGCGCCTTTATTCGCTTCTTTCCCATGGATATCGTCCCATAGTGGCTCATGTTGAACGATATGAAGCTATGCGGAAGAATTTTTCACTGGCGGAGGAGATTGCAGATATGGGTGCTTTTATTCAGGTTAATGCAGACAGCATCCTGGGAAAAGACGGATTCGGTGCAAAAAGGTACTGCGGAAAGCTTCTGAAAGCCGGTCTCGTTCATTTCGCGGGTTCTGACTGCCATGGAAGTTCACGGCGGATTTCCAGGATCGGAGAAGCTTATGACTATGTCAGCAGAAAAGTGGGAAAAATATATGCAGACCGGATTTTTATTGAAAATCCGCAGAAAATTTTAGACAATGCGAAAAACAGGAAGGGAAGATAAGATGGAACACCAAAATCTACAGGACACAACAGATGATATTGAAATTGATTTAATGGAACTTCTCCATGTGCTGCTGAACAGATGGTGGATCATTCTTCTGTCAGGTATACTTGGCGGTCTGATCTTTATAGCTGCAACAGTTCTGTTCATCACGCCTCAGTATCTGTCCACGACTAAAATGTATGTGCTGAGTAAGCAGGACAGTAATACGATCACCCAGCAGGATATGCAGACCAGTCTTTCTCTTACGAAGGACTATGCAGAGCTTATCAAGAGCCGTACAGTAACCGAGGGAGTGATCACACAGCTTGGACTTGATCTTACACATGAAGAGCTGCTCGATAAAATGACAGTGGATTCCGCAACTGATACGCGAATCCTTTCTATTTCTGTGAAAGATGAAGATCCGTATAAAGCCTGTGAAATAGCAAATTCAATCCGTGACGTTGCCGCGAACCATATTAAAAATGTAATGGATATCGACGCGGTCAATGTTGTTGAGACAGCCAATATCCCGGAAGAAAAAGCAAGTCCCAGTATCAGTAAGAATGGAATCATCGGAGGTATTCTGGGCGTGTTCTTATCTGTAGCTGTCGTTCTGATCAGCTATATGGTAAATGATACGATCAAAACCCAGGACGATGTTGAAAGATATCTCGGTCTCAGTACTCTGGGTACTATCCCGCTTACAGAAACCGAGAAGAAAAAAAGGAAAAAGAAACAGAAACGTGGAAGAGGGAGAAGATGACCATGAAAGAAGTAAATATACATCGCCAGGAACTGGACTACAGTGCCAATGAATCATATAAATCTCTTCGTACAAATCTTCTGTTCTGCGGCGAAGAAAAAAAGGTAATTGCAATTACAAGCTGTACGCCTAATGAGGGAAAGAGTACAGTGTCCCTGAATCTTGCCCTGTCGCTTTCTGACTCCGGAAAAAAGGTTCTGTTTATTGACGCCGATCTTCGGAAATCTGTACTGCTCGGCAGGACAGAGGCAGACGGTGAGATAAGAGGTCTGTCACATCTGCTGTCTCATCAGGATACAGTGGAAGATATCATTTACGCGACAAATTATCCGAATTTCCATATCATATATGCGGGAACCATGCCGCCGAACCCGGCAGAGCTTCTCGGCGGGAAATATTTCAAGAGATTTCTTCAGGCAGTACGCAAAGTTTATGATTATGTGATCATAGATACACCGCCTCTTGGCAGTGTCATCGATGCGGCTGTTATTGCTGACGAGTGCGACGGTTCCATTATGGTGCTGGAATCCGGCGTGATCAGTTACCGTTTTGCACAGGAGGTAAAAGACCAGCTTCAGAGAAGTAACTGCCCTGTCCTTGGAGTTATCCTGAATAAGGTGGATATGAGCAAACAGGGATATTACGGTAAATACTACGGGAAGTATTATGGTAAATATTACGGGAAGGATAAGAAAAAATCATAACAAGGAGCGGTTACGATATGGCAAAGAAACTGATAGTGATTATGATTTTTCTGTGTGCTGTATTTACGTGCGTGATTGTATATACAAGACAGCAGACGGACGGCGAAGGTCCGGAGATCGTTGCAGACGATTCTGATCTTACTCTTTACAGAGACGATATGACGGAACCTGAACTGCTGGAAGGTATGAGCGCTATTGATGAAAAAGACGGAGATGTTTCTGATACGCTTACTGTAGAATCTGTTTATAATGTTGATGATTCTACTGTAGTGGTTTCCTATGCTGCCAAAGATAATGACAACAATGTTACCAAGTTTAAGCGTACACTTAAGGCGGAGCCGAAAGATGAGGAAGATGAGCCGGAAGAAGAGACGGAGGAGACCTCTTCGGATTCCGCTGAAAGCAGTGAAGACAGTGCCGGTGATGAAAAAGATGATAACAGTGAAAATGTTTCCATGACACCGACACAGACTCCGCCCGAAGATGAGGCTGAGGTACTGAAAGAAGAGCAGGAGGCGGAAGCTGCGGCTATGCCTTCCCAGAATCCGCGAATTTATCTTACGGATTATCTGGTTACCCTGTCGGTGGGCGCTTCCTGGAATCCGCTGGATTATGTTTCCGAAATTACAGACGACGCTGATGATACTTTCGCGCTGTGGCGGAAGATCCAGGTTGCAGACGAGGTCAACACCAGTGCTGCGGGAACTTATGAATGCACGTATTATGTAATTGACTCACAGGGTAATATTTCCAATAACGCAACCATTCGAGTGGTTGTGGAATAATTATTGCACAGGAAGTGAAAATATGAGAATCAACAGACGAAGAGACAGACTGCCGGGCACGATTATCACACTTATACTTTTTCTGGCTGTTCTGGCATTTACCGTTCTTCTGCTGTATACAAATCTTATACCAATGAAGTATATCGGGATCATTTTTCTCGGCCTTCTGATACTGGTCCTTCTTATCCATCTTCTGGTTCTGAAATTCCGGAAGAAAGTACGTTTCTGGATCGGTGTCGTACTGTCGGTGATTCTTCTGCTTATACTTGGCGGTGTAAGTTTCTATATCCACAAAACAGTATCCTCTCTGGACACGATCACAGGGGTAAACAAGGATACAGTCGAAGTGGGAGTTTATGTTATGCAGGACGATCCGGCACAGACCATGCATGATGCAGCCGGTTATTCCTTTGGAATTCTCAGCGAGCTGGACCGCGGGAATACAGATGCTGCTCTGGAACAGATCTATTTCGAGACCGGAAGTGAGATTTCTCCCTCAGAGTACAACAGTCTCACTGAACTTGCAGATGGAATAACATCAGGAGACTGTCAGGCGGTGATCATGAACAGCGGATATCTGGCAGTACTGGATCAGATGGACGGATACAGTTCTTTTTCCTCTCAGATCCGCAACATTGCATCCTACAGGATAGAGTCTGTTGTAGAGAGGAAAGAACCAGAAACTACAGTTACTCCTGAAAATGACTCTGTGGCATCTGATGAGGATACGGCAGACGATGCAGTGACAGATGAGGTTTATACGATTTATATCAGTGGTATTGATACGCGGGGAGGCATGACGGCGTCCAGTCTCAGTGACGTTAATATCCTGCTTACGGTAAACACACGTACCAGGCAGGTCCTTATGGTTTCAACACCCAGAGATTACTATGTTCCTCTTTCCATTTCCAACGGAGTTCCGGACAAACTGACACATGCGGGAATTTACGGTGTGAATGTTTGTATGGATACTCTGGAAATGCTGTATGGAATTGATATCAATTATTATTTCCGCCTGAATTTTGGCGGATTTATACAGATCATTGATGCTCTGGGAGGAATCACCATTTACTCAGATTATGAGTTTGATTCCGGAAATGTAGCAGGATATCACTTTAACAAGGGTGAAAACGTGGTTGACGGCGAAGCTGCGCTGGCTTTCTGTCGGGAAAGATACGCTTTTGCAGAGGGGGACCGTCAGAGAGGACGGAACCAGATGGCTGTGATCCAGGGAGTCCTTGATAAAATTACGTCGCCGGATCTTCTGAAAAATTATCTTTCTGTTATGGACAGTCTGGAAGGATGTTTTGAGACAAACGTGCCTTATGATACGATTTCCGACCTTGTCCGCCGGCAGCTGGATGAAGGAGGAAAATGGGAAGTTCTTTCTTACAGTGTAGATGGTACAGGCGATAATCAGAAACCATACTCCATGAGTCAGACCGCGTATGTAATGGTTCCGGATATGACTACAGTGGACAAGGCAAAGAGTCTGATGCAGAAAGTACGGGAAGGCATCATGCTTTCTGAGGCGGACGTATCCCGTCAGCAGTCTGCAGACAGCGCCGACTGATTTCCTGCTTTAAGTTGTTAAAGCCGAAAGGGAATCATCTTGACAAACAGAATATCGGTTTGTATACTTGAGAAAGTAAGGACAAAGGCTGTGAAGGGAAGAAGTAGCCTGAGGGGAACACACAGAGAGCTGCCGGCTGGTGAGAGGCGCGTGGGAAACCTTAAGTGAATACATCCCGGAGCTCCGCACCGAACATATAGTAGGCTGCGGCGGACTGGCACTCGTTACTGTGCTCAATGAGGCGGAGAGTTTTTCTCTGTGAATTTAGGTGGTAACACGGGACCCGGTTCTCGTCCTAAACGGACAGGAACCGGGCTTTTTTCATAAAAATAGAAAACTGTTTAATGAAACGCAGGAGGAAATGAAATGACAGTTTGGGAAGAACTGAAAGCCAGAGGGCTGATCGCCCAGGTAACAGACGAAGAAGAAATCAAAAAAATGGTAAACGAGGGGAAAGCCACCTTTTATATCGGCTTTGATCCCACTGCGGACAGCCTTCATGTAGGCCACTTCATGGCGCTCTGCCTGATGAAACGTCTGCAGATGGCGGGGAACCGTCCCATCGCTCTTCTGGGCGGCGGAACCGGAATGATCGGAGACCCCTCCGGCAGAACGGATATGCGCCAGATGATGACAAAGGAGACGATCCAGCATAATATCGACTGTTTTAAGAAACAGATGGAGAGATTTATCGATTTTTCCGACGGAAAGGCTCTCATGGTCAACAACGCCGACTGGCTTCTTGATCTGAATTATGTGGAACTTCTGAGAGATGTGGGAGCCTGCTTCTCAGTAAACCGTATGCTGACTGCGGAATGCTATAAGCAGAGAATGGAGAGAGGTTTAAGCTTCCTGGAATTCAACTACATGATCATGCAGAGCTACGATTTCTATATGCTATATCAGAAATACGGCTGCAACATGCAGTTCGGCGGCGACGACCAGTGGAGCAATATGCTTGGCGGCACAGAGCTGATCAGAAGAAAACTTGGTAAAGACGCCTACGCCATGACCATTACCCTGCTTCTGAATTCCGAAGGCAAGAAAATGGGAAAAACCCAGTCCGGAGCGGTATGGCTTGATCCTAATAAGACGTCTCCCTTTGACTTCTATCAGTACTGGAGAAATGTGGACGACGCCGACGTTATCAAATGTATGCGCCTTCTCACCTTCCTGCCGCTGGAAGAGATCGACGAGATGGAGAAATGGGAGGGCAGCCAGCTGAATAAGGCGAAAGAGATCCTCGCCTATGAGCTGACGAACCTTGTTCACGGTGAGGAAGAGGCGAAGAAAGCCCAGGAGGGCGCCAGAGCGCTTTTCGCAGGCGGCGCCGATACGGCCAATATGCCTTCCACAGAGCTTACAGACGACGATTTCCAGGATGGATTCGTAGATCTTATTTCCATGCTGGTGAAGACAGGGCTTGTGCCAACCCGTTCCGAGGGACGCAGAGCGATCGAACAGGGCGGCGTTTCCATAGACGGCGAAAAGATCACTGATATCAGATATACGGTTTCCAGAGAAGATATCCCGGAAAACGGCCTTGTTCTGAAGCGCGGAAAGAAAAAATTCCACAAAGTGCTGGCGAAATAGATTGGAGGAAAAAACAATGAAAAAATACGGCGTTAACGAACTGCGCCAGATGTTCCTGGATTTTATGGAAAGCAAGGGACATCTTGTGCACAAAAGCTATTCCCTGATCCCGCAGGGCGATAAGAGCCTTCTTTTGATCAACGCAGGTATGGCTCCTTTGAAACCTTATTTCACAGGTGCTGAGATCCCGCCGAGAACGAGAATGGCCACCTGCCAGAAATGTATCCGTACCGGCGATATTGAAAACGTAGGAAAAACCGCGCGCCACGGTACGTTTTTTGAGATGCTGGGTAACTTTTCTTTTGGCGATTACTTCAAGAGAGAAGCGCTTCACTGGTCCTGGGAATTTCTTACAGAGGTAGTGGGACTGGATCCCGACAGGCTGTATCCGTCTGTCTATCTGGACGACGATGAGGCGTTTGAAATCTGGAACAAAGAGATTGGCATCCCGGCGGAACGTATCTTCCGCTTCGGAAAAGAGGACAACTTCTGGGAGCACGGCGCAGGTCCCTGCGGCCCCTGTTCCGAGATCTATTATGACCGCGGAGAGAAATACGGCTGCGGCAAACCGGACTGTACGGTAGGATGCGACTGCGACCGTTATATGGAAGTATGGAACGACGTGTTTACCCAGTTCGAGAACGACGGAAACGGAAATTATACAGAACTGAAACAGAAGAATATCGATACCGGTATGGGCCTGGAGCGACTGGCTGTGGTTGTTCAGGATGTGGATTCCATTTTTGACGTGGATACCATCTGTTCCCTGCGCAATCTTGTCAGCGAGATCTCCGGCAAAGAATACGGCAAAGTATATGATCATGACGTTTCCATCCGTCTGATCACAGACCATATCCGTTCCGCCACATTTATGATCTCCGACGGAATCATGCCCACCAATGAGGGCAGAGGATATGTGCTCCGCCGTCTGATCCGCCGCGCTGCCCGCCACGGGCGTCTTCTGGGGATCCAGGGGACTTTCCTTGCGAAACTCAGCGAAGAAGTGATCAACGGTTCCAAAGACGGTTATCCGGAGCTGGAGGAGAAAAAAGAATTTATCTTCCGCGTTCTTACAAACGAGGAAAATCAGTTCAACAAGACCATCGATCAGGGACTCCGTATCCTTGCTGATATGGAAGAGGAGATGAAGGCGGCAGGCAAGAAGGAACTTTCCGGCGCCGATGCTTTCAAACTCTATGATACTTACGGCTTCCCTCTTGATCTGACGAAAGAGATCCTGGAGGAAAAGGGATACGGGGTTGACGAAAAGGGATTTGCCGAAGCCATGGAGGAGCAGAGAGTGAAGGCCCGTACCGCCAGAGAAGTGACCAACTATATGGGCGCGGACGCTACGGTATATGATCAGATCGATCCTTCCGTCACAACGGAATTTACCGGATATGACAGGCTTACGGATGATTCAGAGGTAACCGTGCTTACCACAGAGAGCGAGATCGTTTCCTCTCTGATGGAAGGACAGAAAGGAACCATATTTGTAAAAGAAACTCCGTTCTACGCCACCATGGGCGGTCAGGAAGGAGATACCGGCGTGATCGAGACAGCCAACGGAAGATTTGCGGTGGAAGATACCATCAAGCTCCGCGGCGGAAAATTCGGCCATGTGGGACATATGGAATCCGGTATGATCTCCGCAGGGGATAAGGTCACCCTTACGGTAGCCGAGAGAGAACGCCGGGATACAGAAAAGAACCACAGCGCGACGCATCTTCTTCAGAAAGCCCTGAAGGTTGTTCTTGGTTCTCATGTGGAACAGAAAGGTTCCCTGGTAACGCCGGAAAGACTGCGTTTTGACTTCGCCCACTTCCAGGCTATGACAGAGGAGGAACTGGAAAAGACAGAAGATCTGGTCAATAAAGAAATCCAGGCGTCTCTTCCGGTTGTGACAGACGTGATGGATATCGAAGAGGCGAAGAAATCCGGAGCCATGGCGCTTTTCGGAGAGAAATACGAGCAGAAGGTACGTGTGGTATCCATGGGCGATTTCTCAAAAGAGCTCTGCGGCGGTACCCACGTGAAGAATACAGGATCCATTATGCTTTTTAAGATCATTTCCGAGCAGGGAATCGCTGCCGGCGTGCGCCGTATCGAGGCGCTGACTGGCAACGCTGTTCTGGAATATTATAAAAAAGAAGAGCAGCTGCTGAAAGAGGCTGCGAAAGCTCTTAAGGCACAGCCTTCTGAAATCACGGAGAAGATCGCTCATCTCCATGGCGAGGTGAAAGCTCTGCAGAGTGAAAATGAATCTCTGAAGAACAAACTTGCCCAGGGAGCTCTGGGAGACGTTATGGATCAGGTCCGCGAAGTGAAAGGCGTGAAGCTTTTGGCTGCCAAAGTGGACGGCGTTGAGCCGGGCGCGCTCCGCGATCTCGGAGACCAGCTGAAAGATAAACTGGGAGAGGGTGTTGTGGTTCTCGCGGCAGTAAACGGAGGTAAAGTCAATCTTCTTGCCATGGCCACAGACTCCGCTCAGAAAGCGGGCGCTCACGCAGGCAATCTGATTAAGGGCGTGGCGGCCATCGTGGGCGGAGGCGGAGGCGGACGTCCAAATATGGCCCAGGCCGGCGGTAAGAATCCGGAGAAGGCACAGGAGGCTGTGGATGCTGCCGCAGGTATTCTGGAGAGCCAGCTTCACTGATCTGCTTTGTGAGGAAACTGTGAAAAACTTTTTGCAAAATTAGCCAAAAGCAGTTGACGAAAGCCAAGACAATGATATATAATATAACTCGTGCAAGAAAAATACCCAGACAGTTGTATTTTAGCACAATCTACAACTGGAGGGAGGTTAGGTGTGAGTCTATGTCAAACGTTATCGTAAAAGAGAACGAGACTTTAGATAGCGCTCTTCGCAGATTCAAAAGAAGCTGTGCAAAAGCAGGTATCCAGCAGGAAATCCGCAAAAGAGAGCATTACGAGAAACCAAGCGTTCGTCGTAAGAAAAAATCTGAAGCCGCAAGAAAACGTAAATATAATTAATTGTGCACAAAAAACCCCTGACTGTCAGTCAGGGGTTTTTGAAATTCGCGGAGAGGAAAATATGAATCTGATTATCATGCTACTGAAGAAAACTGCAAAACTTTTATTTAACCGGATTTTTTATGTTGCTCTCGCGCTGCTCATACAGCTGGGATGGCTTTTCATCCTTGTATGGCAGCTGGCGGCGTATTCAAAATATATTTCTTTCGGTATTACTGTACTTACGATACTTGTCGTGCTGTGGATCGTGAACAGGAGGATCAATCCTTCCTATAAACTGGGATGGACCATGCTGATCATGGCGGTGCCGATTTTCGGTCTTGTCCTTTATATCCTGTTCGGTAAATCCCGTATCGCCCAGGAGATGCAGGAACATTACACGGAGGTAAAGAAGGAAAGCGTGCCGTATCTTCAGCAGGATCCGAAGATTATGCAGAAGATCACAGAGACCAGCCCTTCCGCCGCCGTTCAGTCGAAATACATCCACCGTTATTCCGGGTTCCCTGTATATGAGAATACTACTGCGGAATATTTTCAGGTGGGAGACGATATGTTCCCGGTCCTGGTAAAGGAGCTGGATCAGGCAAAGCATTATATATATATCGAATATTTTATCATCAACGACGGAGTAATGTGGCGGACGATCCTTGATATCCTGGAGAAGAAAGCCGCCGCCGGCGTGGACGTCCGTATCATCTACGACGGTTTCGGCTGTCTTACCACACTTCCCCACAGATATGACAAAGTTTTAAGAGAGAAAGGGATCCAGTGCAGGATCTTCAATCCCTTCCGCCCGATGCTGAATATTGTCCAGAACAACAGAGATCACCGGAAAATCTGCGTCATTGACGGAAATACCGGATTCACCGGAGGGATCAACCTTTCTGATGAATATATCAATCAGAAAGAAAGATTCGGGCACTGGAAGGATACGGCGGTTATGCTGAAAGGCGAAGCTGTCTGGAGTATGACTGTTATGTTTCTCCACATGTGGAGCGTTGTCAGCGGGATAAAGAATCCCCTGGAGCATGAACCGTATCTTCCCCATGCTTATCACCCGGAAAGATTCGAGGGCAGCGGATTTATCCAGCCTTTCAGCGACACGCCTCTTGACGGGGAGGTCCTTGGTGAAAACATCTATCTGAACATCATCAATAAGGCCAAAAGATATGTATATATCTGTACGCCGTATCTCATCATCGACAACGAGATGATGACGGCGCTCTGCCTGGCGGCGAAAGGCGGCGTAGACGTGCGTATCATGACGCCGGGCATACCGGACAAAAAAATGGTGTTCCTTCTGACTCAGTCTTATTACGAACAGCTTCTGGAATCAGGAGTTAAGATTTATGAATATCAGCCTGGATTCCTTCATGCAAAATCATTTGTGTGCGACGATGAGATCGCGGTTGTAGGCACCATTAATCTGGATTACCGCAGCCTGTATCTCCATTTCGAGAACGGCGTCTGGATGTACAAAAACGATGTGATCCGGGATATACTTCAGGATTTCAGGGAAACCATGCGTTACTGCGAGCCTGTTACAATAGAATTCTGTAAAAACAGAAACATGGTAGTCAGAGCGTTCCAGAGCATCCTTCGTCTTTTTGCGCCTATGCTTTAAAAGATGTAATATTTCCGGCTGCTGTCTTTTACAATAGAATAGACAGCTCTATCCGGAGGTATTTTATGAATAAAAAATGGAGAAGATTTCTGTGCGTCTGGCTTCTCGTGTTCAGTCTCTTCCTGCCGTGCGGTACGGCCGCGGCGGAAGAGACGGCGGAACTTTCCGGCGTTGTTTCACCGTCCTATGTTCTGATGGAACCGGAAACTGGAACTGTGATCTGCGGGAAAGAGAAGGACACGAGAAGAAGCCCCGCAAGCGTTACAAAGATTATGACACTCCTGCTCATATTCGACAGCCTGGAGAAGGGAAGCCTTTCTCTTGAGGATACGGTTACAACAAGCGTTTACGCCAAGTCCATGGGCGGCTCCCAGGTATATCTGGAAGAGGGGGAAATCCAGAGTGTGGAAACCCTTATCAAATGTATTGTGATCGCCTCCGGAAACGACGCCAGCGTCGCCATGGCGGAGCATATCGCGGGAAGCGAGCAGGAATTCGTAAAAATGATGAATGATCGGGCAGCCGGTCTCGGAATGAAAAACACACATTTCGAGGACTGCTGCGGCCTTACAGATTCAGACGGGCATTATACCACCGCATACGATATCGCGCTCATGAGCCGGGAGCTGATCCTGAAGTATCCCGAAGTTCTGGAATACTCCTCTGTCTGGATGGAGAATATCACTCACGTGACCCGGCAGGGAAGCAAAGAATTCGGTCTTACCAATACAAACAAGCTGATCCGGAGTTATGACGGCTGCAGGGGACTGAAAACAGGAAGTACCAGCAAGGCAAAATTCTGCCTTTCGGCGGTGGCGGAAAGGGACGGACTTAGTCTGATCGCCGTGGTAATGGCGGCTCCAGATTCCAGGACCAGGCAGAAAGACGCGTCGGCCCTTCTGGATTATGGTTTCAGCCGGTGCAGGCTGTATGAAGATCCTGATCCCGGCGCCATTGGGGAACTGAAAGTGAAAAACGGGATTTCAGAGACTGTCCCGCTGGAATATGAAGGGGTATTCAGGTATGTGGATACAAAGGGCGGCGATCTGTCCGGCATCACCCGGAAGACCGCGATTCCGGATGAAGTGGAAGCGCCGGTGAAAAAGGGAGAGGCGGCCGGAGAGCTGATCTACATGAAAGACGGAAAAGAGCTGGGAAGCATACGCATTCTCTACGGCGGTTCTGTGCGGAAAGCACAATACAGGGACTGTCTGAGAGAAGTGCTGGATCTTATCTGTCTGTAGCGTGCTGTCTTGTACACTGACGTTAAGAACTCTTTCTTGCAAAGGTATCGTGCGAGAGGTATAATAATCCGGAACTCACCGGAATAAGAGGAAAAGATGATGAAAGAAATTCGTACGGAGGATGCGGTGGGGCATATTCTGTGCCACGACATCACTCAGATCATTAAAGATAAGAAAAAAGGCGTGCTCTTTAAGAAAGGGCATATTGTACGGGAAGAAGATATTCCCGCTCTTTTATCTGTAGGCAAGGAGCACCTCTTTGTATGGGAAAAGAAAGAAGGGATCCTTCACGAAAACGAAGGCGCCGGGATCCTGTATAAGATCTGCGCCGGCGAAAATATGCACGGAACAGATGTGAGCGAAGGAAAGATAGAGCTTATCGCAGACTGCCCCGGTCTTTTGAAGATCAGAAGAGACGCGCTTAACGCCGTAAACGGCCTGGGAGAGATGATGATCGCCTCCAGGCACGGCGACTTTCCTGTAAAAAAAGGGGATAAGATCGCCGGGACCAGGATCATTCCTCTTGTAATAGAAAAGGAAAAAATGGACAGAGCCGTGGAGGTGGCGGGAGAGGAACCGATCTTTTCCGTTCTTCCTTTCCGGCAGAAGAAGGTGGGAATTGTCACTACAGGAAGCGAAGTGAAAAAAGGACTGATAAAAGATACCTTTACGCCGGTCCTTCGGGAGAAGCTTTCAGAATATCCCACGGAGATCATCGGCCAGACTCTGCCCGGAGACGACAGAGAACAGATCACTTCGGATATCCTCCGTTTTGCGGAGGAAGGAGCCGGTCTTATCATAGCCAGCGGCGGTATGAGCGTGGATCCCGACGACAGGACGCCCGGAGCGATCAAAGATACGGGAGCAGAGATCATCACCTACGGCGCGCCGGTTCTGCCGGGAGCCATGCTTCTGATCGCGTATCTGAACATGAACGGCCGGAACATTCCCGTGCTGGGGCTTCCCGGATGTGTCATGTATGCGAAAAGGACGGTGTTTGACCTGATCCTGCCCAGGATTATGGCAGACGATCCGATATGCCGGGAAGAGATCGCGTTGCTGGGAGAGGGCGGTCTTTGTCTGAATTGCAGTGTTTGTACATTCCCCGACTGTGGATTCGGAAAATGAAATATAAAATATTGAGGAAATAAATGAAAAAATTTATAACCAGAGCCTACAAAATTTCCACTGAAAAAATAAAAAAGGGAACAGCTGTGAAATTTGCCGTACTGGCAGATCAGCATGGACTTGTATTCGGTGAAAGCAACCGGGAACTTTATCAGGCGATAAAAAATGAAAATCCTGATGCGGTTCTGATCGCCGGCGATATGATATGCAGCAGCAATGTGGAAACACTGACAGCTGCGGAAGAATTTTTATCTGTTCTTAGTGAAAGTTTTCCTGTTTTCTATTCTCTGGGAAATCATGAATACCGGCTTCTGGAGGATCCTTTGATGAAACGGGAATATCTTCGCTATGAAAGAATGCTTACACAGGCCGGCGTGTGTTTTCTTCATAACGAACATGTTGCAGCCAGGATAGGAGAAAATGAATTTGTCTTTTATGGACTGGAACTGCCTCTGGAATTTTACCGCAAGCCAAAAGCGCCATATTTTTCAATTAAAGATATGGATGCGCTGTTGGGAACTCCTTCCCGGGACGGAATCAGAGTACTGCTCGCCCATAATCCGGCATATGGCAGAACATATTTTTCGTGGGGATCAGATGTTATTTTTTCCGGCCATTATCATGGAGGTGTGCTTCGCTTTTCCGAAAATCACGGACTGATCTCACCTCAGTTTCATCTTTTTCCGGCTTTCTGCTGCGGCCATTTCAGGAAGGGCAGAAAACACATGATCGTAAGCGCCGGACTGGGAGAACATACAATACCTGTCAGACTCCATAATCCCAGAGAGCTGGTTATCGCAGAACTGGTTCACGGAGAATGAGAGTGTATTCTGTCGGAGTAAATTGGAGAAAAGCTATATGGCAATAGATGTTAAGATCAATGTTTTTGAGGGGCCTCTGGATCTCCTCCTTCATCTGATCGATAAAAATAAGATTGATATTTACGATATTCCTATCGTCCAGATAACAGACCAGTATATGGAATATCTTCACAGCCTTCCGGCGGAAGATCTTTCGGCTATGAGCGAGTTTCTGGTAATGGCGGCAACTCTTCTGGACATTAAGTGCAGGATGCTTCTGCCGAAAGAGACAAATGAAGAGGGCGAGGAGGAAGATCCCCGTGATGAACTGGTGCAGAAACTCCTTGAATATAAAATGTACAAATATATGTCATATGAACTGAAAGACAGAATGGACAGCGCGTCAGGAGTTTTTTATAAAAAAGAAACAGTCCCGGATGAGGTTATGAAATACCGGGAGCCGGTTGATCCGGAGGAACTTCTTAAGGGACTGACACTGGAAAAATTAAATGAGATATATCAGTCTGTCCTGAAAAGACAGGAAGAAAAGATCGATCCTGTAAGAAGTAAATTCGGAACTATTGAAAAAGAAGAAGTGAGTCTTTCAGATAAAATGGTGCAGATGAAAGAATATGCTTCTTCCCACCGGAAATTCAGTTTCCGGCGGCTTCTGGAAGGACAGAAGTCAAGGGTGCAGGTGATCGTGACTTTTCTGTCTATTCTGGAATTGATGAAAATGGGATATATTCATGTACAGCAGGAATCCCTTTTCGACGATATACAGGTTGAAGTTACAGAAGATCCTGCGAGCTGGAGCCATCTGACAGAATTTGCGGATGAATAGACAAAAACGAGGGTGTTATATGGAATCAATGAACAAATCTGAAGCCGCTATTGAGGCGATACTTTTTACCATGGGCAATTCCGTGGAACTTTCACGCATTGCCGACGCCATAGGAGAGGATAAAGAAACAACCAGAAAGCTGATCCGTCATCTTATGGACAGTTACCGGGAAGAGGGAAGAGGTATACAGATCATCGAACTGGAGCAGTCATACCAGATGTGTACCAACAAAGAATACTATGATAATCTGATCAGAATCGCCATGCATCCGCAGAAACCGGTCCTCACTGACGTCATGCTGGAAACTCTCTCGATCATTGCCTATAAGCAGCCGGTAACGAAAGCGGAAATAGAAAAAATCCGCGGCGTGAAATGCGACCATGCTGTGAACAAGCTGGTTGAATATGAGCTTGTAAAAGAACTTGGGCGTCTTGACGCTCCGGGAAGACCGATACTTTTCGGTACTACAGAGGAATTTCTCCGCTCGTTCGGCGTACAGGCCCTGGATGAACTTCCCGCAGTGGATCCTGTCCGTCTCGAAGACTTTAAGGCAGAGGCTGAAGAAGAAATACAAATGAAACTGGATGTGTGATCATTTATCTGAGAACACCGGAAAGGACATGAAAAATGCCGACAACATATACCCATGATCTGTTTGGGAGAGAAGTATACCGTCAGCTCCCGGAGGAAATGAAAAAGATCATAAAAAAGAACGGGAACCTTTACAGGATAGGACTTCACGGACCGGATATCCTTTTTTATCATCTCTTTAAGCCGGTTGTGAGCGGGGCGGGAGTAGAGATGCATCAGGAACCTGCGGCGCCTTTCTTTATCAGAGGAATGCGCTTAGTCAGAGAACGTGGGGATGAAAAGCTTCTTGCCTATCTTCTGGGATTCGGCTGCCATTATCTTCTGGACAGCACATGCCATCCCTATGTAAATGATATGGACGAGAGGAAAATTATTTCCCACACTCTTCTGGAAAAAGAAATGGACAGATCGCTTATGCTGAAAACAAACAGGGATCCCCATCATTTCTATCCCTCTGAGTGCATTGTGCCCCGGATTTCCTACGGAAGAGTGATCCACCGTGTGTTCCCTCAGGTACGTACCAAAGATATCCTGTTTTCTCTTCGTATGATGAAATTCCTGACGAATCTTATGGTTTACGATAACAGGGGAAAAAGGAGATTCTTTCTCAAAATGTTTACAGGACTTGGAGGAAAAAAGCTTTCCGCTTCCGCCATGGATCATTTTATGCGCAAAGATCCTCCGGAGGGATGCGAGGGTCCGGTGGAGAGGCTTCATGATCTTTATGAAAGAGCGGTCCTCACCGCTCCGAAATATCTGGAGGAGCTTTATACTCTCGCAAAAGAAGACAGGCCGCTTTCGGAACGCTGGTATCATACCTATAACGGTTAACAGGCGGATCTTTGACGGCCCGTATATAAGAAAATTTATAAAAAGACAGATAAGGAATACAGACCGGACATGTCTGCATAAAATATTCTATCAAGATATGCAGAGGTGGATTATGAAAATCAGGCATGCCGCAGGAACAGTTATCCTAATATCTGTCTTTTTTTTCGCCGCCATTCCGGTAAAGGCGGTTCCGGAGAATCTGTACTCCCTGTCCGCTGTGCTTATGGATGCGGGTTCAGGAAGAGTTCTGTATGAAAAAAACGGGGACGATCCCCGGGCGAACGCCAGTACCACAAAGGTTCTCACCTGTATACTCGCCCTGGAAAACGGAGCGGGAGACGATTATGTTGAAGTTTCGGCAAGGGCGGCCGGACAGCCGGACGTACAGCTGAATATGCAGGAGGGGGAACAGTATTATCTGGAAGACCTTCTCTATTCTCTGATGCTGGAGAGCCATAACGATACGGCGGTGGCCATAGCGGAACATATCGGAGGTTCCGTGGAGGGCTTCGCCCGGATGATGAATGATAAAGCTGCGGAAATCGGATGCACAGACACACATTTTGTAACGCCAAACGGACTGGACGATGAGGACAGCGGGGGAGTACATCACACCACTGCCCATGACCTGGCCCTTATCATGAGGTATGCAATCCGGAGCACTACGTTTCTTAAGATTACAGAAACCAGGGAATATACTTTCAGTGATCTCAGCGGTAAAAGGCAGTTTACCGTACATAACGCAAACGCGCTTTTGGATATGACAGACGGGGTTCTGTCAGGGAAAACAGGGTTTACCGCCGACGCGGGATACTGTTATGTGTGCGCCGTACAGCGCGACGGAAAAACTTTCATCATTTCCCTTCTTGGATGCGGCTGGCCGAACAACAAGACATATAAGTGGAAGGATACCATGACGCTTCTGGATTACGGAAACGAGAATTTCAGTTACCGGACATACTGGCAGGAACCAAAGCTTCCCCGGCTGACTGTCAATAACGGCATACAGAGCGGACGCGGACTCTGGGAAGACGCCGCCTTGGACGGGGTGATCTCTGTGGACGATGAAGAAAAAAACAGGAAGTTTCTGCTTGGAAATGATGAAGATATAGAGTGCCGGGTGTTCATGAAAGAGAATCTCGCCGCGCCGGTGAAAAAAGGAGAGCAGATCGGCAGGGTGGAGTTCCTCCTGAACGGAGAAAATGTGGTTGCGTCGTATCCCGTGACAGCGGCGGAGAATGTGGAGGAGCGGACGTATATGAGGTGCGCGCGGGAGGTGTTTCATGATTATTTTCACTGAATGTTCTCCTTGTTTTGCAAATAGTATTCGTTTAATATATTTGCCAGTAATTTGGGATTTTCTTCATTGACAACATGGCCTGTATTCTCAATAATTTTTAATTCTGCGCCTTTAATGTTATGCGACAAAAAATACGCTGATTTTATGTTTGCGCTGTCTTTCTTTCCGCAAAGGATCAGGGCAGGGCACTTAATATTTTTCACCTTATCACTGAAATCCAGGTTTTTCATGGAGTTTCCTAATGCAAAAGTGTCCTTTTTATCAAATGCCATAGTCTCAAAAACAGAATTCGGTAAAAATCGGAAGATTATATTCTGAAAAGCAAATGCGGCCTTCGGAACTTTACATGGCGTTCCGATTAATACTAATGTTTTCACTTTTTGCGGGAAATCCAAAGCATAATTTAAAGCCAAAATACCACCTAACGAAAGGCCGCATAAATGAATCTGTCCATCTGTTTCATTGCAGTATTTTACAAATGAGGAATATAGATTTTCATAGCTTGCCTCTTTTCCTTCAAGAATGGAGGACAGATCCGGACATACAATATCTTCGTTGTCTGCCATATATGAAATTGTTTTTTCCCAACTTGTCGCCTTGTGTCCTGAGCCGTGGACAAAAATTTTTGCTGCCATAAGTATTTCCCTCCCTTCCGAATACTTTCATTATACAGAATGAATGCGAAAAAGACTACTGAAAATGATGGGGAAACAGATGTGATACGTTTGGTAAAACAGAAGTGATACGAAAACAGAGTGAGCCGCATGGACATGCGGATTTCCTTGTTTTGCTGCGCCGCTTATTGTATGGCGAAAATCAAAACTCGCTGACGCTCAGACAGTTGATTTTCGCCATACGCTATGCTCGCAAAATCTGCGGAAATCCTGCAGTATCCGTGCAGCTCAGCTCTGTTTTCTTTTATCATCTGGTTTACCGGGAATGTAAATCGATCGGTTGTTTTTTTGTACAATGCTACTACAAATTCAGTGATTGAGTGGCCGCTTCTTTCTGCTCGTAGACATGGAAAAGGGCAATCTATTCTACCATAATTCAGAGAGAGGGGAAATAGTTGTTTTTTTAACACGATTTTCTTTTGACAGAAAGAATGAAGAAGATATCGAAATATCTGAAGGCGATTTAACAGAAATATAAATTTGCAATATAAACAGGAAACATTTCTGGTGAAGAGTGAACAAAGAAGGAAATGCAGGGGAGGCTGTCGGCAGAGAACCGCAGATTTTGCGAGCATAGCGCAGCCGCCGGATCAGCTGTCTGAGCGACAGCGAGTTCTGATCCAGCGTGCTGCAATAAGCGGCGGAGCAAAAACAAGGTTCTCAACCGGCCTCCCCTGCATTCCTTCTTGTCACTTCCCTAAACTGTTTCAGGAGTTAAATTTTTA
>ERZ1090864.170-NODE-170-length-35518-cov-17.559569_pt1 | contig 35518 bp, 36 predicted proteins | sample MGYA00478479_ERZ1090864 | MGnify/ENA primary metagenome ERZ1090864 (study PRJEB33644, sample SAMEA5815743) | chicken gut metagenome | biome: Chicken; feature: Gastrointestinal Tract; material: Caecum | place: Ireland | collected 2019-01-01 | study: A study of the...
CAAAGGGGGCCAGCCGGGCACCGCAGGAAATGAGGATCGACTTTGCGGTCTTGCCGGCGGCCAACTTGTAAAGACGATACTGACGTACTGCAAAGTGGTTGGGCTGCTGCTCTCCCAGCTTCTCAAACATGATATCCACCGGGTTCTGATACTCCTCGTCATCCTCCCGAACTTCCATGACATTCAGAAATTCCAGCAGCGTCGCAAAGTTCTGTTCTTCTTCCGGGGCTTCATAGTGGATATAGGCGATAAGCGAAGTCAGCAGCAGCTTCTCTGCCTTGTCCCAGAAGGGGTCGCCTCCCTTTCCCTCCCCTCTGGTGTTGGTCATGAGGGTTGTCACCAGCTTCAAGATGTCCTTTTCACTGTGGATATAGTGGAAGGGGTTGTAGTGCATCGACTTGCCAAAATTGATGGTGTTGAAAATCTTGATGCAGTAGCCTTTCTGAACGAAAGCGTTGCCAACTTCAAGAACCGTAGTTCCTTTCGGATCGGTCAAAACGTAGGAACTGTGCATTTGGAGAAGGTATGAGGTAGGCACCCTGCGCCTTGCCGGCTTTCACCAGTAGGTTTCAGGGAGCCGCCTCCCAAACCGGACGTACACCTCTCGGCGTATCCGGCTTTCCATGAATCACCTCAATGATTCGGTTTCGTGTAAGCGTTCGAAGCAAACCGGGCAAAGAGCAAGCGATTTTCTTCGCATTGCCAGCATTTTCTTTTCAAAAACATCTCTGCCTTTCAGTGTTTTCAGCGTTCTGACGTGGTGCATGCAGAGATATTCTGCATTTTCCCCGCAGAGTTCACACACTCCGGCTTTAATCCTGTTTATAATCGTGTGCCGACCATCATACTTTCTGTAGGTTGGCATCACATCAGCTACATTGTCATAGCCGTCGCTGTGCTTTTCAAATCCTCCATGGTAGAATTCACAGTATTTCAGCCCCTTGGTTGTTTCATAGGGAACTCTCAACACACCATCTGCCATGCAGCGCTTTTTCACAACACTGACGTTTGTCCTGTGTTTTCCTGCCAGTGTCTTTAACATGCTGTACCGCACCATATAATAGTACTTGTGTAGGGCTCCCACATTTTCCGCAATCCGATAGAAGTTATACAGTCCTCGGATTTCTGCATTGAACGTGGATACAATCTCTACATCGCTGCGGTTCATCAGGTCTTTTCTTGGCATAGGACGCCACATTTCTTTGCCTGTGTCGGGATTGCGCTTCACTTGTATCGCTCCCCGTTCCATGGCCTTTTTAATCCACTTTTCTTTCGGCATATACAGAAATACTTTTCCATACCACACCCGTTTCATGTCGCCATTTTTGCACCGCTTCATGTTTTTGGAGTGAATCACTTTGAAATCATATCCCAGATATCGTACCGGCTCGCTGGAATGGGTTACTTTTGTCTTTTCCTCGGACATTTCCAGATGCAGCTCTTCTTGAAGGAAGATTTTTACATCTTCCTTAATTCTTTCTGCGTCTTCTCTGGACCCGATCACGCCGATTACAAAATCATCAGCATATCGGTTGTACTGAATTTTCTTGTATCCTTTTTCAAACGGATCATAGTAGTGCTGATTCATCTTTTCACTTCTGGCCTCTTTGAATTCTTTTACCAGCTCAGGAGTGGATTTCTCTGCACCCATAAGCGATTTGCGTGCTTTCTTGTATCTCCGTGACGCCCGTTCATATTCTTTGGTCGTCTTTCTTCTGGTCGGTTCACAGTCATATTTTTCTTTATATGCCTGCATATAGCCATCCAGTTCATTGAGATATATATTGGCACAGATAGGACTGATACCGCTGCCTTGCGGAACACCAGAGTAAGTGCAGTTATACTGCCACTGCTCCATATATCCGGCTTTCAGGAATTTCCAAATCAGGCCGATAAAAGCCTCGTCCGAAATTCTTTTGCGCAGCAATTCAACCAGCACATGGTGATCAAAATGGTCAAAGCAAGCTTTGATATCTCCTTCCACAACCCAGGTGACACCTGTAAAGGTTTTCTTCACCTGACTGAGCGCAGTATGGCAGCTTCTTTTGGGCCTGAAGCCGTGAGAGTAGTTGCTGAATGTCGGCTCATAGATTGCTTCCAGAATCATTCTGACTACTTCCTGCACCAACTTATCGTCGGTGGAAGTGATCCCCAGTGGGCGGAGTTTTCCATTTTTCTTTGGAATATACTTTCTCTTGGCAGGTTTTGGCTGGTACGTCCTGTTGCGAATGGATTCAATGATCCGGTTGATTCTCGGCAGACTCATACGATCCAGTGTCTGTCCGTCTACCCCCTGCGTCATGCTCCCCTGCGACTTTGCAATGTTGGCATAGGCAAGAAGGTAGAATTCAGGATTGTACAAATTACGATACAATCTTTCGTATTGGTAGTTGCTTACACTTGCCTTTTCTTCAAGGCTTTTCAAGACATGAATCGGATTTCTCATGGTGTCTCACACACCATCCTTTCTGTTTTGAAAATGATTCACTGTTCCCCTTCGCCATGCGGACGGCCTTCCCGCCCTCGGACTACTATGGGAACTCTGTTGTCCTGGTGAATATTCAGAATCCCGCGTCTCAGCGTTTTCATAGCCTTTCGGCGTTTCACTTTAGACAATCCCCGTTTCGTACGGTATAAACAAGCGCTCCACGTTGTCGGCATGTGACGTTCGCCTTTTTCCACTTTCCCGTGGCTGAATCTGTTCCGAGCATCTGCAGCCGCATAGCCAAACAATGCGGCTGTCAGGAACACTGACGGGTACAACCTCTCTACGTCAGGGGTGGGATCTTGGTCCCGATTTCAGGCTGTCATTCAAGCAGTTTAGCTTCCATCCTCATACGTGGATTTTCCTTCCGTCACGCGGGCACCTCAGAGGTTTCAGTGCCCCGTGTCCTCCGCCATGCTATGGTCGCCCTCCGGTTTCCCTTTTGGGGTAAGACGGGGAAGGATAGGCTGCGGCTATTGCCGCATGATGCTTTAACCTATTACTTGCTTACAGTAACGTTTATACCGCCCCTACGGGCGCACTGGGTTTAATCCAGAAGCGTGTCTTGCCGCTGCCGGAGCCGCCCACAATCAGCACGTTCTTATTCCGGGCAGTTTTGGGGTCCTTCGGGCGACTGTTCATGGTCAGACACTCGGTCTTTGTGAGAATCACATTGTTCTGAAATACCGGGTCAGTGTAAGGTTCGATATCTGCATGGGTTCCCCAGCGGGCCGAACCATATTCGCTGCCATGGCGGTACTTCTTGGCGTTTTTGCCTTTCAGGTAGACCGCCAGCCGCAGCCCCGCACCACAACATAGACCCACCAACAGGTCCAACGGGTGGAAGCTGGGAATAATCCGCCCCAGGGCATCCGGGAGAACGGTCATCAGAGACTGCATCTTCTCGGTCATGTCGGCACCCGCTGCCATCCGCCAGGCCCGGCCCAGGTTGGTGGTGTACAGGCCCGTCAGAATATAGGGCAGGTTCAGGATTACCAATCGTTTTGTGTTCTGGTTCATCGGTCACCATGCTCCTGTCGTTTCTCTCGTACCTTGCCGGGAAGTTCTGCCACCTGCTGAATCAAGTCATGGAGCTGATTCAGCACAGAGGGCTTTTGGCTCCTTTTCTTGATGGCGGATGCGGAATACTCCTGGAAAGCAGCAGTCAAAGCATCTTTATCCTGAGCTTTGAAGAAGATCATATACCTGGGGGGAATGGCCGACTTATCCTTGGTGATGGCAAAGTCGATGCCGTATTTTCGGGCATAGCGCTCAAATCCCCGAATCGCGGTCTTTTCGATCTCGACGTTCGTGACGCCCCTGTTCTGACCAACCAGTTTCTTGACACTCTGCTTCCCACGGGGATTTTGGCGGGCTCGCAGCAAAGCTTTACCTACATTGACGAAGGTCTGCGCCGTCAGTTTGGTTGTGCTGATGGCCAGGTTGACTGTTTTGTTTTCGATTTCTTCCTGCATAATCATCACCAACCTTTCCGGCCTGCAGCAGAGCCGCGATCAGGAACCCAAACCAGGTTCCTGCCGCAAAAAGAGCCAATCCCATCCACATGGTCAGTCCAGCCGGATGCCCACAAAGCTTTCCGGCCCGGTCATCAGGATGACAGTGTGTTCCTCCAGGAACTCAGCCAGCTTGTACAGGTCATCCACCGTGAGGGATACGATGCTGCCCTCATCGTCCATGCGGAAAAAGATCATGGGGCCGGTCAGGTAGTGTTCCTCGCCGATCCGCAAAACCTGCTCCGGGCAGTAGCTCATAATGACGGGGATATCCTGCATCCCGTAGAACAGGTCCGTTTCGTCAAAGCAGGGCAGGAAGGCCGGCGCATCATCCAGTCGGATGACAGACAGGGGCAGATCAGGACCGGCTGCTGCCAAATAGGGCTGATTTTTGGGGTCCGGGCCAGCCGGGGGCGGGACTTCCAGACACTTTTCCAGCATTTTCTCCATGGCGCAGACCTTCTCGTAAATCTGCCGGGTGGTGATGGTGGACGTAGTTTTCTTAGTTGCCATAGGCGCACCTCCAAATATTTGTGTTGTGTTTTGTGTGTTTTGCCAGCCGGTCAGCGTTCCTGACTGCGCTGGCGCTTCTTTTGCCACTGTTCCAGGAGCTTCAGGATGGTTTCCTCCATCTGACGCGGGGTGTAGGATTTGGGGAAATACTTGCGAAGCACATCGTTTTTGATGGTTACGCGGTCCATTTCGGCCTTCTTTTCTTCGCCCATGATGTCATAAATGGCGTCATAGCTGCACTTGCCTTCCTGGCTCAGTTTCTTGATTCGCTGGGCCTGGGACAGAGAAGGAGCATTCTGGGTGTCCTGCATGGCCTCAAAAAAATCCCGCTGTTCGGAGGTTGTCAGGTACGACAGCTCCACAGCGGGATTGAATGATATTTTCTTTTGGTCTACCAGTTCCAGAAGTTCGGGGATCAGGTTGGTAAGGCGGATGAAACGCTGGATCTGGTTACGGCTTTCACCCATTTCTTCGGCCATAATCTGGTCTGACCGTTTTTGTGTCCCAATTTGGGACACATTTTTAGAAGGACGTCCTGCCGTTCTTTTCATAGCTTCCAGCTTCATTTTGTAGGCGAATGCCCGCTCACTGGGCAGGATGCTCTCGCGCTGCAAATTGCTGTCCACCATGTGAATCACCGCCTGGTCATCGTCCATGTTGCGGACAATCACCGGCAGGGTTTTCAGCCCTGCCAGCTCGGCGGCGTGCTGCCGCCGGTGGCCCGAAATAATCTCATAGCCTCCTTCCTCCCGCGGTCGGACAACCAGCGGGGCCAACACGCCAAATTGAGCCACACTTTCCACCGTTCTCTGCATAGCCTCATCGTCCAGCACCTTGAAGGGGTGATCTTTGAAGGGGTGCAGGTCTGCAATGGGGATTTGCTGAATCTGCTCGCTCTGGCGGCTCTCTTCGGTCGTGAAAATGTCATCGTAACTGGTCAAGCTGATGTTTGCGCCGTTTTTCGGCACTATGCACCACCTCCCTCGTCAATGTCCGGTAGGCTTCCGCCACCTTTCCTTTGGGGTCATGGGCAAAGATGCTTTTGCCCTCGGCACTGGTTTCCGCTGCCCGTACCGACCGGGGTATTCCCTGTTCAAAAACCTTGATTTTGCTGCCATAAGCCTGCCGAATCAGTGCGTCGATCTCCTTTCCGTAATTGGTTCGGCTGTCGGTCATGGTCATCAGGATACCTTCGATTCTCAGCTTCGGGTTGATCTGCCTTCGCACCTTGTTGATGGTCTGTAACAGCTGTTCCAGGCCCTTGGCGGGCAGATATTGTGCCTGTACCGGGATCAGGGCACTATCTGCAGCGGCCAAAGCGTTAATCGTGAGCATACCAAGGCTGGGGGTACAGTCCAGCAAGATGAAGTCATAGGACCGTTTTGCGCTTTCCAACACCTGCTTCAATACCTTTTCCCGGCTCATGGCATTTACAAGGCCCACTTCCATCCCTGCCAGCTCGATGCTGGATGGGATCAGGTCCACACCTTCTGCATGGTGGAGGATTCCTTCCCCCGGCTGAATGGGCTTATCCTCCAGCACTTTGCCCATGAGGGTGGAAAGGGTGGTTTCCAGTTCATCCGGTTTGGGCCATCCCATGCTGATGGTAAGAGAACTTTGGGGGTCTTCGTCCACCAGGAGCACCTTTTTGCCCTCCATGGCAAGCCCCACTCCCAGATTTTCGCAGGTTGTGGTCTTGCCAGTGCCGCCTTTCTGGTTGGTTATGGCGATTACAGTTGCTTTTTGGGCCAAATCATCACCCCCTTTCACACCGGCAGGTGCCGGTTACTTTGCGTTCAGGTCGTGCTGCACCCGGGCCGCGTAGGAACTGTGCATGGTCATCGGTGCGTTATACAGCGATGCAAGCAGATACTGCCGCATATTCCGCACCTGGGTGGTGTTCTCTTTCATGCACGAGAGAACGAACCGGATATGGTCGCTGTTCAATTTCATCAGCTGGCCTTGAACCACTTCGGCCGGTTTATCATCTCCTGCAATTCGGATCATCTTCCGATGGCTGCACGCTGTATCCACCAGCAGCTCCTGCATCTCCCGCAGCATATCCTCATCGTCAGGATTGGATGCAATCACAGAATCCAGGTTGATCTGATCTGAAAAATAATCCTGATACAGAGCGCGGTCATCTTTCCCTTCTGCTTCCGTTCCGGCGGTTTCGCCGGAAAAGAAGGGATCAGTATCACTCAAGTCAGTATTATTCTGATTATTCTTAATTCCTCGTGATTTTAACGGCTCTGGAGTCGCAGTTTTCGCGGCTCTTGAATCGTTGTTTTCACGATTCTGGTCTCGTGGTTCTGACGGATCAGAAGCAAAGTTTTTCACATAGATCAGATTCGGTTTTCCAAGACCGCGGCGCTTCCGTTCGATCAGTCCGCAGCCTTCCAATTCTTTCATCAGTTTGGTAGCCTTATTATCGGCACAGTAAAGGGAGGTCATGATTTCCTCCATTGTGAAGATGATGTACACTCGGCCAGCATCATCCAGCCAGCCATTCTTGGTCGAAAGCCCCATCCGGTCCAGCAGCAGGCCGTACAGAATCTTGGCCTCTGCCGAGATCCCACGGAATCTGGAGTCTACAAAGAGCGCTTTGGGCAATCGGTAGAAGGAAAAAAGATCGGCTTGTCCGCCGTAAAAATAGTCAGTCATAGAGGCCTCCCCTTCCATCAGCTAAAAAACGACAACTGTACATAGTGCAATTTGATGAATAGGCACTCACTGTTTTGTGAAATATCACAACAACTTTTCTTGACTTACAGGAACGGCGGCGCTTGGTTTTACCGCATTTCCCACTCCAAAATGTCCTGATTTCTTAAAATTGGTGTTTGTAACCTGGGGCAGTCTTAAATTTGCCGAAATAGAAAGCCGGTGAAAGTTGACCGCACTTTTGACCGCACTTTCTCTTTTTCAGGGCGCATTTTGTGGGCTTTCACCGGTTTTGACTCACCTATCAAGTGTTAAATTTTGCGATAACAAATTAGCTTTTTGTCTCTTTCCTTTCGGAAAATAATTCGACTCCCATCGCCTCCACCACAAGAAAGCAGCCTAGGAACGCAAGTTTCTGGGCTACTTTTTTGCTTTGACCACACTTTTGACCACACCTGTAATGCCGTCGGCTTTTCCTCCATCGGGCGTTTGCATTATTCTTCCTAACAAATCCCTACAAATTACATACTAGATAGTTTTCTAACAGTATTCGCTGTTCTTATCGTTAGCTTTGTACTGATAAAGGATGGTTCGTAATTGGTCCATCCAGGCACAAAAATGCCGGGGCGCAGCCAATCGGGCGGCGCTTCCGGCAAGGGGGGATCGATCCTGCGAATCGTATGGGGTGCGGGCCTGCGGGAACCGTCCGGTCCGGCGCCGAAGATGCAGGGTGTTCAGCGCATGGGGAAGATCAGGACTGCGCCGATGGTCAAAGCCAGCAGGCGGATGAAATACTGGGGAATGGTGAACTTCCAGAACTCACCGATCTTGTAGTTGCCGGCGCCCATGATCATGGCGGGTATACCGTCGATGGGCAGGAAGTGTCCGCACCAGCCCGAGATGACGATGGCTGCGGCCGCAGCGGTGGGGTCCAGGCCCAGGTTCATGCAGGTGGCAATGGCCATGGGGGCAAAGACATACACCGTGCCGATGGTGGAACCGGTCAGAGTGGCCAGCACGCTGGTCAGGATGCAGAACACAAAGATCAGAAGGAGAATTTGACCAGGTTGACATCCGAAAAAGCCCCTGCGCTCTGCAAAACCGCAATGACGATGCCATATTGCAGGGCGGTGTTGAAGGGCAGCAGCGGGTGGTTGGCCGCAAAGCCTGCGGGCATCAGAACCCTGGAGGGAGGCAGGCTGCGGGAGTCGGGCAGGTTGGACAGCAGTCCGATGACCAGCACATAGTATGCGGTGGAGCCGGTGCCAAACAGGCTGCATCCCAGCATGACGATCAGGATCAGCAGCACATAGGCCAGGAAACCGCCTTTGCTGGCCATCTTGAACAGGGCGTCCTTGAACTTGATGATGAAGCTTGTCTTTTGCAGCGCCGCGATGATGGACATGAACGAGGCGAGCATCACACAGTTCGGTTTGAAAAGGCAAACCTCCTCTCCCCTATTCCGGCCCGGCGCCGCACCGGCGTTCCGTTCTGGAATAGGCGGCAAAAAGGTCCCGCCCGGGCGGCAGACGGCCAGGCGGGACCTTTGCAGGCAACGGCGCGATGGGCCGAAGCAAAGCGGTTCCAGATCAGTTTTTGCGGCCGTTGGCCATACGGGTGGCATAGTCGATGGCGTTGACCAGGCTCAGCTCGTTGCTGGTGCCCTTGCCCGCCAGGGCAAAGCCGGTGCCATGGTCCACACTGGTGCGGATGATGGGCAGGCCCAGGGTGACATTGACCCCTTCCACAGCCTTCCATGCCTGTTTTTCGCGGTCGTAGACAAACCCCACCGTCTTGAGGGGGATGTGTCCCTGGTCGTGGTACATACAGACCACAATGTCATACCAGCCGCCCAGCGCCTCGCTGAAAACGCTGTCGGGCGGGATGGGGCCGATGGCGTTGATCCCTTCGGCTTTGGCGGCCAGGATGGCGGGGGTGATCTCCTGGATCTCCTCGGTGCCGAACAGGCCGTTTTCGCCGCAGTGGGGGTTCAGGCCGGCCACCGCCACCGGGCAGCGCAGGCCGGGCCAGGCCGCCTTGCCGGGGTGGGGATCGGGGGTGCAGGTGGGATTGTACGCGATGGCGACCCGTCCGCTCCGGAGCTTGATGGCGCTGATGCTGGAATTGTTGTTGGGCAGCGGGGTGGGCTTGGGCTCGCCCCAGCTTTCGCCCCAGTCAAAGGACTCGCTGCGGTGGATGCGGTAGGCCTCCCGGTTGCGCATAAAGGCCACCAGGTGCCCCGGTTCCAGCTCCACCATGGCGGGAGCATGGGCTGTGGGGTAGCCGCCGGTGGGCAGCAGGGCTTCCACCGTGCCCATCTCGTCGTTTTGATACAGGGTGCCGTCCCGGGTCAGGCCGGGCAGTTTGGGATAGGTCATCGTTCCATCGTCCTTTCATCCAATCGGTCGTGCAGCCATTGAGCGGCGCCAAAGCCGCCGGCTGCTGTGGGCCTTGTGGTGGTCAGCCGGCCTGTCCGGCCAGCCGCCCGGCCAGGTCGGTGAGCAGGCTCTGCTGCCCAAACCCGCCGGACTTGGTGATGATATGCCGGGTACAGCCGTTGTAGGTGAACCGCGCCAGCACCACCCCTTTTTCCAGCTCGCACACCGGCTCCAGCTCCTGAACACCGGCGCAGCGCATACTTTGCAGCAGGGTATCCCCGCCGGTCAGCAGCAAAGTGCCCAGGGCCGGGCTGTGGAAGATGCCTGCCACCAGGTCCCCCAGGCTGGAAGCGATGCGCACCCGCATATCCTCCAGTTTGCAGCCCAGGCTCTCGCCGTACGCCGCAGTGAGGCGGTTGCCCCCGGCGTCGTTGCTGTCAATGATGCACCGGGGGGAGGCGGTCAGCAAGGCCTGGATCTCCTCCCGGGCGGCGGCCCCCTCCGGGCTGTGCCAGTAGCCGGGCTGCAGCTTTTGGCGCGGGGTCAGACGGAGCCGGGCAAAACCCGCCCGCTCTGCAGCATCCAGCTGGGCCACCGTAATGGGGTTAACGCTGCCGCATACCACCAGCAGACGGGGGTCAAGCTTGGGCCGGGGCCGGGCATCGGGCCGGCACAGTCCCAGCAGCCCGGGGAGCACCGCCCCAAACCCGGCGCAGCCCGCCGAGATATGGAGCCTGCCCGCCGCGGCCAGAGTGCGGCCCGCCCGCTCCAGGTCCTCCAGGCAGGCGGCGTCATAGACGTAGATCCCCTGCCCCGCCGGGGCCGGTGCGTCTGCCCCCACGCAGTGGACCGGGACGCCGCACTGGGCGCCGATGAGGTCCGCGACCCGGGAATGGCGCACCGGCTCAAAGGGGTCGATGCCAAAGACGCTTTGGGCCACCGGCTGTCCGTCGATGTAGTGCACCCCTTCCCTGGTGCACCGGCCGATTTGCGGATAGGCCGGCAGGAACGGCAGGGCCTGTTCCCCGCTGGCCCGCAGCAAGGCTCCCAGCTCGGCCCCTATATTGCCCCGCAGGGCTGAATCGGTCTTTTTATAGATGTAAGACACCTTCTGCGCCACAGCCTGTCGCACGATCTTTTCCACGACGGCGGCAGCCTGGGCCGGGGGCAGATGTCGGGTCTCGGCATCGATGACCAGTACCTCGGCTTCGGACGCCCCCCAAACGAGAAGGCGGGGTCGGTCACCACCCGGGTGTGCGCGCCGCAGCTGGCCAGCTGGACGCCGGTGTCCAGCGCGCCCGTAAAGTCGTCTGCAACGATCAGTAGCGTGATCATTGTTCCACCTCCAGAACGGTTCCTGGGCCCGCCCTGCCGGCGGTGTCCATCCAGCTGTCGGTCTACGATGTGCTGCGCGCCATCAAGATGGCCGAAAACTACTCGAACCTCTACGCCATCGTGGGCTTCCCCAGCATCACCCAGCCTGCCCACACCCTGTGCGACCTGCTGCGGCTGGACATGGACATCATCACCATCCACAACCTGGAGGAGACCAACCGCGCTTTGGACCGGCTGCGGGAGGGCGGCTACAAAATGGTGGTCAGCGACATGGTCACCCACACCCTGGCCCGGCAGAAGGGCTTCGACGCCTTTCTCATCACCTCGGGGGTGGAGAGCCTCCACGACGCCTTCACCCAGGCCATCCAGATCAGCGACCGCTTCCGCCAGCTGCGGCGCCAGAACCAGCTGCTGGAGGGGGTGGCCCGCAGCCGCAGCGGCAACACCATCATCCTGGACGCCGCCGGCCAGCTGACCTATGCTGCCCGGGAGCAGCCCGGCGAGGCCCTGCTGTCCCTGCTGCGGTCCAGGATCCCCGACATCCCTTCCGCCGCGCCTGAACCGGGCTGCCCGCCTTTTTGTCTATATCATCCATCGATAAAATCGATCGGTTTTCCTCATTCGATTCACTTTACAAAAGCATGGTCCCTGTGCTACACTGTAAATCACGACAGTGAAGTGTCGAAATAGACCGCGCCGGATCTGCGCGGAAGAAAGTGTGAGGAAACATCATGGCCGCCATCCAAACCATCTACAACTTTTTGTGGGGGGACATCGTGCGCATCCCCCTGCCGGGAGGCAGCACCCTGGGACTGTCTTTGCTGGTGCTGATCCTGGTGCCTGCAGGGCTGTATTTTACGGTGCGCACACGGTTTCTGCCCTTCCGCCTGTTCCCCGAGATGCTGCGCGTCACCCTGGAAAACAACAAAAAGGGAGACGACGGCATCTCGGGCGTCCAGGCCCTGATCGTCTCCACCGCCTGCCGGGTGGGCATGGGCAATCTGGTGGGCGTGGTCGCGGCCATCTCGGCCGGGGGCGCCGGGGCGGTGTTCTGGATGTGGGTGATCGCCCTGCTGGGTTCTTCCACCGCCTTCATCGAAGCCACCCTGGCCCAGCTCTACAAACAAAAAGACCCCCTTTACGGGGGATACCGGGGCGGCCCGGCCTACTATCTCCACGCCCTTTTCATCAAGCCGGGCAGCAAGCGCCGCCGTTCGGTGATGGCGTCCCTGTTTGCCCTGTCGGGCCTGGTATGCTGGTGCGGCATCAGCCAGGTCACCGGCAACTCCATCTCCTCCTCCTTTGAAAACGCCTTCCACATCCCGCCCCTCTATTCCACCATCGCCCTGGTGGCCCTGGCAGCGGTCATCGTCCTGCGCAAGCACGCCACCGTCAAGGTGCTGGACCTGATGGTGCCGGTGATGGCGGCCTGCTATTTCTTCATCACCCTGTTCATCATCCTGCGCAACATCGGGCAGGTGCCTGCCGTCTTTGCCCAGATCTTTGCCGAGGCCTTTGGTGTGCGGCAGGTGGTGGGCGGCGGCATCGGCGCGGTGATCATGAACGGCGCCAAACGAGGCCTGTTTTCCAATGAGGCGGGTTCCGGCTCGGCTCCCTGCGCCGCGGCCGCGGCCGACATCGACCACCCCGCCAAGGAAGGCCTGCTGCAGTCTCTGGGCGTGTTCATCGACACCTTGGTCATTTGCAGCTGCTCGGCCATGATCATGCTGCTGACCCCTCAGGAGCTGACCGCCGGCCTGGAGGGGATGGATCTGCTGCAAGCGGCCATGCGGTATCATCTGGGCGAGTTCGGGGTCATCTTCATCGCGGTGATCCTCTGGCTGTTCAGCTTCTCCACCTTTTTGGGTATCCTGTTTTACGCCCGGTCCAATGTGGCCTACCTCTTTGGGGACAACTGGCTGAGCCAGACGCTGTACAAGGTGCTGGCCCTGGTGATGCTGTTCGTGGGCGGGCTGGCCGCCTACCAGTTCGTATGGGACCTGGGAGACGTGGGCGTGGGTTTGATGACCATATTCAATATGGTGGCCCTGTTCCCTCTGGCGCCCAAAGCCCTGGACGCCCTGCGGGATTACGAAACCAACCGGCTGCACCAAAATACCGAGCGATAAAACAAGGGGGAAGGAGCCCTGCCGCGGCAGGATCTCCTTCCCCCTTTTGGGTCTTTTGCACCGGTCAGGCGTGGTGGCGGATGAAGTAGCACACCGCGCCCACCAGGCCGGCGTCGTTAGCCAGGGCCGCAGGACGCACCTCCAGTCCCTGGGCAAAGGCGGGCATCACCCGCGCCTTGACCTGACGGGCCAGCGGCCGGATCAAGAGTTCCTCCTGGCTGCTGACGCCGCCGCCAATGAGGATCAGCTGAGGGTTGAACAGATGCACCAGCCCTGCCAGCCCTTCAGCGATCTCCACGATCCAGCTGTCCAGCAGGCGCAGCATCGCCGCGTCCCCCTGCCGGGCCGCCCCAAAGATGGCGCGGCCATTGTCCAGCCTGGGGTCCAGGCGGACGGCCTGGCGCACCAGGGCCGATGTGGACGCATAGCGCTCCCAGCAGCCCGCCGCGCCGCAGGTGCACCGCTGGCCGTTGCAGGCGTGGGTGCGCATATGCCCCAGTTCACCGCCCAGGCCCCGGGCGCCTTCCAGCAGACGGCCCCCTGTCAGGACACCGCCGCCCAGCCCCGTGCCGATGGTGACGCCCAGCACGTCGGTATAGCCTTTGGCTGCACCCACCCAGGCTTCCCCCAGGATCATGCAGTTGGCGTCGTTGGCCACCGTCACAGGCAGCCCCAGGTCCGACTCCAGGGCGGCGCGGATGGGAGCGCCGGGCCAGCCGGGCAGGCTCCCGCAGGTGCCCGCCACAATGCCCTGTCCGCTGTCGATCTGGCCGGTGGCCGATACGCCTGCGCCCACCGGCTGATAGCCCGCTTCCCGGCTGGCGGCCAGCATCCGGGCGGCGGCCTTCCGCACCGTCTCCAGGATGGGGGTCTGGTAGTTGTCAAAGCTGACGCTGGCCTCCTGCCGCAGCAGTACCTCCCCGTTTTCTGACACCAGCCCCAACTTGACGGCGGTGCCTCCGATGTCGATTCCAAGATAGGTGTTCATATCATTTCAAGTCCTTGATGGCCGCGGTGAAGCGGGCAGTGATCTCGGCGGGACGGGTGATGGCGCCCCCCACCACCAGGGCAAAGGCGCCCGCTTCCAGTGCCTTGCGGGCCTGCTCGGGGTAGTGGATGTGCCCTTCCGCAATGACCTTGGCCGGGCAGTTTTGGGCCAGGCGGGCAATGAAGGCAAAGTCGGTCTCGTTGATGCCCTGGGTCTCGGGGGTGTAGCCCCGCATGGTGGTGCCCACAAAGTCGGCTCCGGCCTCAGCACAGGCCATGGCCTCCTCGTCGGTGGCGATGTCCGCCATCACCAGCTGCTGGGGATACTTTGCCTTGATCTGGCGGATGAACTCCGCCGCCGTCTTGCCGTCGGGCCGCAGCGCGCTGGTCCCCTGTACGGCCAGGATATCCACTCCGCAGGCCACCAGTTCGTCCACCTCTTTCATGGTGACGGTGATGTACATGGGCGTGCCGGGATAGTCCTTTTTGATGATGCCGATGACCGGCAGGTCCACCACCTGCTTGATCTGGGTGATATCCCGCACCGTATTGGCACGGATGCCCACCGCGCCGCTCATGGCGGCTGCCTTGGCCATCAGGGGCATGACGCCGCCTTCCTTGGTGTACAGGGGCTCATGCTCCAGCGCCTGGCAGGATACGATCAGCCCATGCTGGATCTGTTTGAAAAGTGCTTCTTTTTCCATCCTGGTATTCCTCCTTTTGGGGCGTCCGAACGCCCCGCCGTTCATTCGCCCATCCGGATCTTGACCACTGCCTTGCGCAGATGGGTGCAGCCGGGGCTGATGCAGCTGGGCTTGTGGTACTCCCCGGGCAGGAAGAGGGCGAACCTCCCCTCCCCCAGCAGGCCGCTGGACTGTTCGGGCCCGGCTGCAAAGCCGCAGTCCGCCTGCCCGTCAAAGGGGGCTGTGGGCTGAGCCGTAAGGGTCCAGGCCCAGTATTCGCTGCCGGTCAGATCGATCTGCAGGTCGGCATACAGGTGATGGTACTCAAACACAGCACCCTGGGCCTCCCGCAGGTCCGCTTCCATCACGTTCACATACACGCGCCGCCCGTCGATCTCGGTGATCCCGTCCGGCAGCCCGGCCAGGTCGTGCTCCGCCAGCCAGCGGATGGCCAGATCCAGGGCCGGGTGGATGCCGCTGTAACGATCCAGGCTGCTGAGGCTGTCTGTGATCATGCTCCGTTTCCTCCCTTTTTGCAGCCAGCAACGCCCGGCGCCGCCTGCCCCTGGGGGCCGGCAGCCACCGGGCGTCTGGCACGTTTCTGCTTTTGGTTTACAGGGCGGATGCCTTGGCCACCGCCGCCTCGATCATCTGCTGGGCCTGGGCCACAACGGCCTCATCCCCGGGGACAAGGTTGGGCAGGGGCGCCCGGACGCCGCCCAGCTCCAGGCCGTACATCCGGCGCAGGATCTCTTTCTGGACGGCATACAGGTTGCCGCGGGCCTCGCACATCTTGTAGATGATGCGGTCGGCCTCGTACTGCAAAGCCCGGGCCTTGGCCATCTCTCCCTTGTGCACCAGCTCGTACATCTTCAGGAACAGCTCGGGCATGACGGCGTAGGTGCCGCCGATGCCGCCGTCGGCGCCCATGGCCAGCCCCGAGACGAACTGCTCGTCCGGGCCGTTGAACACCACGAAACCGCCTTCGCCCCGGGCCGCGATGCCGGCGTCCTTGAACATCTGGATGTCCTGGGTGGGCATGGAGGAGTTCTTCACCGCCACCACGTTGGGGTTCTGCAGCATGGTGCGCAGCAGGCTCATGGTCAGGGCGGTGCCCGCCAGCTGCGGGATGTTGTAGATGACGAATTCGGTGTGGGGGGCCGCGGCGCTCATGGCGTTCCAGTAGTCCGCGATGGCGTACTCGGGCAGGTGGAAGTAGATGGGGGGAATGGCCGCGATGGCGTCCACCCCGCAGGCTTCGGCGTGAGCGGCCAGCTCCACCGAGTCGGCGGTGTTGTTGCAGGCCACATGGGCGATGACGGTGATCTTGCCCTTGGCCTCGCTCATGACCGCTTCCAGCACGGCCTTGCGCTCGTCGGGGTGCTGGTAGATGCACTCGCCCGAGGAGCCGCCCACATAGAGGCCCTTGACCCCCTTGGCGATCAGGTGGCGGGTCAGCGCCTTGACGCCCTCGACGGAGATGTTGCCCTCTTTGTCGTAGCAGGCATAGAAGGCGGGGATGACGCCCTGGTATTTGGTAGGATCTTTCATGATAAAACGCTCCAATCTCTGGGGGGCCGCGGGGCTCAGCCCTTGACGGCGCCCATGGTGATGCCCTGGGTGAAGTACTTCTGGAACATGAGGAAGACCGCCACGATGGGGATGGCTGCCAGCGCCGCGCCGGCCATGATGAGGCCGAAGTCGGACGAGACTTCGCCCTGCAGGCGGGCGATACCGGTGGAGATGGTCAGCACTTCACGCCGCTGCAGCATGATCAGCTGCAGGAAGTAATCGTTCCAGGTGTTGACGAAGGTGAAGATGGCCAGCGCGCCGACGCCCGGCTTGACCATGGGAAAGACGATGGAGACAAAGGTGCGCACCTCGCTGGCGCCGTCGATGCGGGCAGCTTCCAGCATCTCGGTGGGGATGGTCTCGGAGAACTGCTTCATCAAAAAGATGCCGAAAGGCCAGCCCACGGTGGGCAGGATGACGGCCAGCAGGTTGTTGTTCAGGCCCAGGGCGCTCATCTCCTGCAGCAGGGGGATGACGATGACCTGTTTGGGCAGCGCCATGGCGCACACCAGCAGGCTGAACAGGACGGTCTGGCCCCAGAAGCGCTTCTTGGCCAGCGCGTAGCCGGCCAGGGCCGCGGTGATGCAGGTCAGGGCCATGGCGGCCACCGCGATGATGATGGTGTTGAGCAGCCACTGGATGGCGGGCTGTTTGAACAGACGCACATAGTTGTCCAGGGTGGGCTCCAGGGGGAACCACTGGGGCGTCCGGGCGTTGATGGTGATGGCGTCCTTCAGCGAGCCGGTCAGGATCCAGTACAGGGGGAAGATGAAGAATACTGCCAGCAGGGCCAGCACGATGACCACAAAGATCTTGTAGCCGCGGGACTGGCCGTCCAGGCTCGATTTTGTCTTGGACATCCTGATACCTCCCTTTTAACCGTTGTCCGACTGGGCGACCTTGAACTGGATCGCGGAGAAAATGGCGATGAAGATGGCCAGCACGACGCCCATGGCGTTGGCGTAGCCGAACCGCTGATAGTTGTACGCCATATCGAAGATGTAGTACATCAGGGTGCTGGTGGAGCCCAGAGGGCCGCCGCGGGTCAGCAGCTGGATCAGCGCGAAGCACTGGAAGCTGTTGATGGTGGTGATGACCAGCACATACAGGGTGGTGGGCATGATCTGCGCCCACTTGATCTTCCAGAAGATCTGCAGGCGGGTGGCGCCGTCGATGGCGGCGGCCTCCTCCAGGGACTTGTCCACGTTGCCCAGGGCCGCCACATACAGGACGATGGGCTGGCCGATGGAGGTGGTGAACAGGATCATGATAATGCACCAGATGGCGGTGCGGGTGTCGCCCAGCCAGTCAAAGCCGGTGGTGCCGAAGATCTGGTTCAGCAGGCCGTTGTAGGGGTTGAACATCCACTTCCACACCACGGTGACCGCCACCGAACCGGTGACCACCGGCAGGTAGAACACGCACCGGAAGAAGGAGCGCATCTTGCTGCGCATGGGGTAGATGGCCGAGCCCACCCACAGCGAAAAGGCGGTGACCACAGGCACCGACACCACCACGATGAGGATGGTGTTCCACAGCGAGCGGATGAAGGTGGGGTCCTTGACCATCTCGATGTAGTTGCTCAGGCCGGTAAAGGTCGCGGCCGAAGTGTCGATGCCCATGTCCAGGAAACTGTACACAAGGCACATGCCCATGGGCACCAGCACAAAGCCCACAAAGAACAGCAGGCTGGGCAGCATGAACAGGTAGGCGGAGATGGTCTCCCGCCGGGCCAGCACCCGGGAAGAGTGGGCCTTGTTGGCTTTTGGTGTTTGCGCCACGTTGATTCCCTCCTTGTAAGAGCGTATGGCTGAAGTGCGAGCGCGCGCCGGGCATAAAAGGGGCGCCTGCCCCGGCGGGGGCCGGCAGGCAGGCGCGCCGTTCTGCTCAGCTCAGGATCGGGCAGCCAGCAGACCCGTTACGGGTTGCTGGCCTCCACAAAGGCGTCGGCTGCCTCCTGGGCGGGGGTGTTGTTGACCATGATCTGCTGCAGCATGTTGAACCAGTTCTGGCGCTGCTCGGTCCAGTTGGGGGCCACGTTGTAGTAGTCGCCCAGATACGGCATCAGCGAGGCGAACTCGCCCATGTTCTCGGCCTGGTCGGTGCCCTCGTAGACGTCGCCCAGCGAGTCGCGGACGGGGAAGAAGCCGGTCAGGCGGACGCTCTCGGCGGCCTGGGACTCGTCGTCGCAGACGAACTTGATAAAGGTCTTGGCGGCCTCGATGCGGGCGTCGTCGCCGCTGTTGAAGATGCCGAAGCCCCAGATGCCGCCGCACAGCTCAGGCACGCCGTCGTCGGAGGGGAAAGCCATGGCGTAGGGGGTAAAGGTGACCTGGGAAGCGTACTGGGCCTTGTTGGAGGCGTTCCAGCAGAAGGTGACGGCGGCGGTGCCGTTGGCGAACTGCTGCAGCTCGTCCGAAGCCTGGAAGCCGGCGTTGGCGTTCAGGCTGCCGTTGTCCACCATGCTCTTGAGCAGCTCCAGGCCCTTGACGTTCTCGGGGCTGTTGACGGTGTACTCGGTGTGCTCGGGGTTGGTGTATGTACCGGAGTAGAGGTTGTTGACCAGCGCGCGGGTGCCCTGGTCGCCGCCCTGGCCGCCGCAGTACAGGATGCCGGGCACAGCGGTCAGGCCGGAGTCGCGGATGGTCTCCATGGCGGCCACAAAGTCGTCGGTGGTCCAGGTGCGGGTCTCCTCGTCCAGATACTGCAGAGCGCCGGCCTGCTCAAAGACCTCATAGTTGATGGCCATGCAGTGGGTGGTCATGCACAGGGGGTACTCATAGTAAGCGTCGTTCAGCTTGCAGGCGCCGACCACAGACTCGCTGACGGCGGCGATGTCCTCCTCGGTCTCGCTCCACAGGTCGCTCAGGTCCACCATCAGGTTGTTGGCGCCCCAGTTGGTCACCAGACGCTCGGGGCCTTCCATGATGATGTCGGGGGTCTCGTTGGCGGTGATGGCCGAGGTGACCAGGTTGTCGCCGTTCTGGTAGTCCAGCGTCTCATAGGTGACGGTGATCTCAGGATGGACCGCATTGAAAGCGGCGATGATGTCGTCCAGCTTGGACTCGGTGCCGCCCCAGGAACCGATGGGATAGGTCCACAGGGAGATCGACACATTGCCGCCGGATGCAGCCGTGCTGGCAGCAGTGGAACTGGCGGGGGCCGCGGTGCTGCTGGAGCTGGAACCGCCGCAGGCAGCCAACAGGCCCGCCGCGCCGGCTGCACCTGTGACCTTCAGGAAATCCCGACGTGAAATTGCTCTTTTCATAGTGTCCTCCTTTTATCTTGCCGAACTGTCCATACCGGCACTGTCCACGATCGGGCACTCGTGTGCGCCGCCCGATCCTCTTGTACATCATTTTACAAACAAGTCAGAAAGAAGTCAATACTTTTTGTGTATTTTTTTGAAAAAAATTTTCATCCGTTTTTGTTTATGATGTATCATTTTCAAAGAGAGGCAAAAAAGCCCCGGAAGGGCAAGCAGTCCCCTTCCGGGTCAAATGTGTTTGGCAGCCAGCGCGTCGGCCACATCCCGGCGCACCTTTTCCACCTTGTCCTCCTGGCGGCGGCACACCTCAGTGAACAGCGCATCGATCAAAAACAGCTGTGCCATACGGGCCGGCACCGAGCCCAGCTGCAGCGGGCCTTCGTTGGCCCCACACTGCAGGATCACATCCGCATAGGCGCAGGCAGGCGACTTGGGGAAATGGGTCACCAGGATAGCGGGCACGCCCCGCTGGTGAGCCAGCTCCAGCAGTTCCACCGACTCGCGGGTGGCGCCGGAATAGGAAAAGAACAGGATAGCGTCCCGGGGCGTGAGGGCGGTGACCGACACGATCTGGATGTGGGAGTCGCTCAGCGCAAAAAAGCTCATGCCGGCCGTGGCAAAGATGTGGGCCGCCTCCTCCGCCATGATCATCGAACCGCCCTGGCCCATGCACAGCACCTTGTCCGCCCGGGTCAAAAGGTCGGCCGCCCGGATGATCTCCCCCGGCCGGATCAGGGTCAGAGTCTGGGAAATGGCATCCACCTCGGCGCCGTACAGCTTATGGCACATCTCCTGGATGTCATCGTCCGGGGTCACTTCGCCGCTGAGGAACGGGATGCCCCGGCGCCGGGCCACGTTGTTGGCCAGGGCCAGCTTGAAGGCATTGTATCCCTTATACCCCAGCTTGCGGCAAAACCGGGTGATGGTGGCCTCGGCCACGCCGCTGGCTTCGGCCAGGTCTGAGATGGACATGATCTGTGTGCCCGGCTGATGGTCGGTGATGTAGTCCGCCACCTTCCGTTCCGAGGTTGTCAGCTGGTAATATTCGGCGCTGATCCGTTCCATAACGTTGCGTAAATCGGTGGACATGAAGGACCTCCTTTTCTGTGTTGGCACGGCTGCACCCGCCGGCAGCCGCGGCTTCTCCTCCGCCCGGCGCACGCCCGGGCGGCCGGTCCTGTGCAGGGGCGTCCCCCACCCCGCCGGAATGGACGGCCCTGCACGGTATCTAATAAAATAGTACCATGTTTGCGGCCCGTTTGCAAACCTCAAGGGGCAAAGAAGTGCAAAAAATATCCCAAAAATGTCAAAAAACAGCTTGCGTCCGGTCCCGGCTTTTCAAATTCCGCATGGATTTGAAAAAAATTTTCAATTTTCCTCTCTTTTCCCCCTCCGGCGGGTGACATTTGCTCCCGGATATGGTAGTATGGTAACAAGCGCTCCCCTTCTGGGCGCAATGGAAGGAGACTTATCGTATGTCTGGCGGCATCTTCAACCCCGAGAACCGGTTCTGGCAAACCCTGGACCATCTGTCCGACTTTCTGATCCTCAGCCTGCTGTGGCTGCTGTGCTCGCTCCCCCTGGTGACGGTGGGGGCGGCCACCGCCGCCCTCTACGATGCGGTGGCCCACTGTGTGCGCGGCCCCGAGACCCTGCCCTGGCGGCGGTTTTGGCAGACCTTCAAGCGGGAGCTGCCCTGCGCCTGCATCGTCACCCTGGCCTGGGGCGCATTGCTGATGCTGCTGGCCAACGCCCTGCTGCTGATCCGGACCGCAGTGACGGCCGGCGCTCCGGGCGCCGTGGCGGTGCTGCTGTTCTGCCTGGTCCTGATGATCCTGCCGGTGGGGGCGGCCTGCTGGATGTTCCCCCTGCTGTCCCGGTTCGACTTCCGTCCGGTGGGGCTGATGCTCACCGCCCTGCGGCTGACCGTGGGCTGCCTGCCCCGCACCCTGGGCCTTGTGGCGGTCCTGTTGGTGTCGGCGCTGCTGGTGCGGACCCTTTTGATCCCCATCGTGCTTGTGCCGGGGGTGGCAGCCTGGCTGTTCGCCGCCCTGCTGGAACCGGTGTTCCGCCGCTACCAGGCCCCCTCTGGAGAGGATGACCCGGAGGACCCCGACGAGGACGCCCCCGACGTATGATCCCATACAGCAAAAGGCCCCGGCCGGACGGCGCGTGCGTCCCGCCGGGGCTTTTTTGTTGGGAGCGTTACAGGGCGCCGCGCTGCACATTGCAGTCTGGACAATCCCGCGCCCGCGCTGTATACTGGAGAAAAAGAGGAAACGGAGGGGGCTGCCTTATGCTGGATCTCATCGGCGATGTATTGGAATTTTTCCTGGTGGAATGGTTTGACTGGATGCGCGAAAAGCACAAGGTCGCCTGGGTGCTGCTGGAAGTGGGCGTTCTGGTGCTGGTGGGCGGCTGCGCGGTTCTCTGCCTGCTGGGCGGCGCCGTGGTGCAGGGGGTGCTGCTGGCTCTGGTGAGCCTGGCCTGGCTGACCCTCTTTCTGTATGCACTGCGGCGCACCCCCACCGACCAGCACATCCGAAAAGGGGGACGGCGGGAATGAAGGCCGCCGCCTTCCCCGACAACGCAGAAACGGACCGGCGCATCACGCACCGGTCCGTTTTTTCGGGTCGTTTTTTCAGTCCAGGCTGAGCACCAGCGCCTCATAGGGGCGCAGGGCAGCGGCAGGGGCCGCGTCGGGGTAGTTGCCCAGCAGCACCCCGGCGTCCTGCCACTGTGCAGGCAGCTGTACGGGGGCCTCATGGCCGGTCAGGTTGCACAGCACCAGCAGCTGGCTGTCCCCATCCCAGCGGCGGTAAGCCAGCAGGTCCGGGTCGTCTTTGTACAGGAATTCGATCTGTCCCTCGCTGATCACCCGGTGCTGCTTGCGCAGGGCCACCAGCTTTTTGTAATAGCTGTAAACCGAGTCCGGGTCGTCCACCTGGGCGGCGGCGTTGATGGCGGGGTAATTGTCCACCACGCCGATCCAGGGGGTTCCGGTGGTAAAGCCCGCATGGGTGGTGCCGTCCCACTGCATGGGGGTGCGGCCGTTGTCCCGGCTGCGCTGCTGGATGATCTCCATTGCCTCGGCGGAGCTCTTGCCCTGCTGCTGCAGGATCTGGTAATAGTTCAGGCTCTCCACATCCCGGTACTGGTCGATGGACCGGAAGTGGCAGTTGGTCATCCCGATCTCCTCCCCCTGGAAGATATAGGGGGTGCCCCGCATCAGATGGGTGGCGGTGCCCAGCATCTTGGCGCTCTCTTTCCAGTACCTGCCCTCATCCCCAAAGCGGCTGACCGCCCGGGGCTGGTCGTGGTTGCACCAGAACAAAGCGTTCCAGCCGTGGCCGGCCTGCATCCCCTCCTGCCACTGGGCAAAGAGGTTTTTCAGGGCCATGTGGTCGGCGGGCATCAGGGCCCACTTGTCCCCGTTCCTGTAGTCCACCTTCAGGTGGTGGAAGCTGAAAGTCATGGTCAGTTCATGGCGGTCCGGGTCGGTGTAGCCGATGCAGTTTTCCAGGCTGGTGGAGGACATCTCCCCCACCGTGATCATCCCGTCAATGCCTCCGGCGGCCACCAGCTCCTGCAGATAGCGGTGGACGTTGCGCCCGTCGGTGTAGAACCGGCGGCCGTCCCCCTGGTGATCGTCCTCATACACCTCGGGTTTGGAGATCAGGTTGACCACATCGAACCGGAACCCCTTGATCCCCTTGTCCTTCCAGAAGCGGAGGATGCCGGCCAGCTCGGTCCGCACCTCGGGGTTTTCCCAGTTCAGGTCGGCCTGAGTGACATCGAACAGGTGCAGATACCACTTGCCCAGCGCGGGCAGATACTCCCAGGCGGGACCGCCGAACTTGGACACCCAGTTGGTGGGGATCTTGTCGGGGCTGCCGTCCTTGAAGATGTAGTAATCCTGGTATTTCCGGTCCCCTGCCAGGGCTTTCTGGAACCACGGATGGGCGGTGGAGGTATGGTTGAACACCATATCCAGCATCAGGCCGATGCCCCGCTTGTCCGCCTCGCGGATCAGGGTCTCCAGGTTCTCCATGGTGCCAAAGCGGGGGTCGATGGCCCGGTAATCGGCCACGTCATAGCCGTTGTCCCGCTGGGGCGAGGGAAAGAAAGGAGTCAGCCAGAGGTAGTCCACCCCCAGGTCTTTCAGGTAGTCCAGCCTGGCGGTGACGCCGGGCAGGTCCCCCAGCCCGTCCCCGTTGGTGTCACAGAAGGACTTGGGATAGATCTGATACACCACTTTGTCGTGAAAGTTTGCCATGATCGCACTTCCCTTCTTGTATCATCGTTGCTTCTTATCATTTGCCCCGCCGCCCTCTTGGCGCAGCGGCGGATCCGGCTCACCCATCAGGCGACGCCCTTTTTCTTGCCCATGATGACGGTGAGGACAAAGGGGATCACAATGGCGATGACCATGCAGATGGCAAAGCTGAGCATCGAGGCGGGCTGGATGGACAGGATGCCGGGCAGGCCGCCCACGCCCACCGAGTTTGCGGTGGTGGAGGTGGCGGTGCAGACCACGCCGGCGATGGCCGAGCCGATCATGCCGCAGAGGAAGGGGAAGTTATACTTGAGGTTGACGCCGAACATGGCCGGCTCGGTAACGCCCAGATAGCAGGAGATGCAGGAGGGCACGTTGACTTCCTGGGCGGCTGCGTTCTTGCGCTGGAGGTAGATCATGCCAAGGACGGCCGAGCCCTGGGCGATGTTGGACAGGGCGATCATGGGCCACAGCATGGTGCCGCCGAAGTCGGCCACCAGCTGCAGGTCGATGGCGTTGGACATATGATGCAGGCCGGTGATGACCAGCGGCGCATACACAAAGCCAAAGATGGCGCCGAAGATGACGCGGAAGGGGCCGGAGATGCCGGCATAGACCGCCGAGGAGACCGCCGAGCCGATGGCCCAGCCGATGGGGCCCAGCACAAAGTGGGCGGCCATCACCGACAGCACCAGGCTGCAGAAGGGCACCACGATCATCGAGATGACCGCCGGGCAGATCCTGCGGAAGAACTTTTCAAGGTAGACCAGGGTGAAGGCCGCCAGCATGGCGGGGATGACCTGGGCCTGGTAGCCGATCATGTTCACCTGCGCAAAACCGAAGTCCCACTTGGGGATGTCGGCGGCGGCGGTGGTGGCCACCGAGTAGGCGTTCAGCAGCTGGCCGGACACCAGAGTCAGGCCCAGCACAATGCCCAGGCTCTCGGTGGTGCCCATCTTTTTGGTCACCGACCAGCAGATGCACACCGGCAGCATATGGAAGATGGCCTCGCCGATCAGCCACAGGAAGCTGTCTACGCCGCTCCAGAACTGGCTGACCTCGACCAGGGTCTTGGTGCCGTTCTCCAGCAGGTACATACTGTCGATGCAGTTGCGGAAGCCCAGGATCAAACCGCCGGTGATCATAATGGGGATCAGCGGCGCAAAGATCTCGGCCAGGGCGCTCATCACCTTCTGGGCGCGGTTCTGGTTCTGTTTGGCCGCGCTCTTGACGGCGTCCTTCGAGACGCCCTCGATTCCCGACACGGCCACGAAGTCATTGTAGAAGTCGTTGACCGTGTTGCCGATGATGACCTGGAACTGCCCCGCCTGGGTAAAGGTGCCCTTGGCCGATTTGATCTTCTCGATGCGGGGCACATCTGCCTTGGCCGGGTCGTTGAGCACAAAGCGCATCCGGGTGACACAGTGCGACACCGCTGCAATGTTCTCCCTGCCGCCCACTGCCGCCAGCAGTTCTCTGGCGTCCTCTTGGTATTTGCCCATGAAAACATCCTCCTTCAACACACCGCGAACCTGTTCAGTTTTTTGAACATGTTCACATCCATTTCGTTCACGGCCCGATTGTAGCATCTTTGGGAAGTCAAGTCAATGCGCGGGCAATATTTTGGCATTGTTACAGCACTTTTTCAGAGCTTGGCACAAACGCAGACCTTGTAATTTATAAGGTTTTACTGTATACTAAGGTCAAACATTTGAACATGTAGGAGGTGTTTTGGATGCCCAAGGCAAAATTTGAAGGCATTTACCGCAGCATCAAGCAAAAGATCGAGGCGCAGGATTTTCCCTACCAGTCTCTCCTGCCCGCCGAGAGCGAGCTGATCGCCGCCTATGGCTGCGCCCGCAATACACTGCGCCGCGCCCTGGCCGAGCTGACCGCCGACGGCTATCTCCAGCCCATCCAGGGCAAGGGGGTGCGGGTGATCTGGCGGCCCGTGGGCAAGACCGCGTTTCTGATCGGGGTGATCGAGAGCTTCCAGGAGACGGCTGCCCGCAACCACCTGCGCACCGTCACCAAGGTGGTGCAGTTCGAGCAGGTATCCGCCGACGAGCGGCTGGCCTCTCAGAGCGGCTTTATGGTGGGCGAGCCCCTGTGGGCCATCCAGCGGGTGCGCTACCTGGACGGCAAGGCCCTCATCCTGGACTGCAACTACTTTTCCCAGGACATGGTGCCGGGCCTGACCGCCGATATCGCCGCACGCTCCATCTATGAGTACATCGAGAAGGTACTGCACGTGCGCATCACCACCACCAAGCGGAAGGTGACGGTGGAGCGGGCCACCACCCGGGACGAGGAGCTGATGGACCTGAACGGCTACGACAGCGTCGTGGTGGTATCCAGCATGACCTTCGATGCCGACGGCCTGCTGCTGGAGTACACCCAGTCCCGCCACCAGCCCGAATATTTCTGCTTCCAGGACACGGCCACCCGCCGCCGCCAGATTCCCGCCAGGGAGGAATGAGCAAAAAAACAGCGAGGCCGGCCGCCCCTTCCCTTTCCGGTTGGGGCGGTCCCTCGCTGTTTTGTTTGATGCGGATGGGCGCTTACGGCCGCGGCCCGTCGTCCTCCTTCTGCATCCTGCTGACGTAGGCAGCGGAAGGGTCGTCGTCCGACAGGGGCAGCAGCTCCTCGCTGATCACCGACAGCATCTCTCCAAACTTGGCGCACTCCTCGGGGGTAAAGCGCTCCCGGATGCGGGCCACTGCGCTCTGCACCCGGTCCCCTGCCCCGCAGTATGTCTCATACTTGCGGGTGACGTGCAGGATGTATTCCCGCTTGTCCTGGGCCGAACGGGTCTTTTCCACATAGCCCTTGCGCACCAGGCTGTTGATCTTGTAGGCTGCATTGGGGATGGACACGTGCATGAACGCCGCAAATTCGTTGACGGTGGGGCTGCCCAGAGCCCGGATGGCCTCGGCGGCAAAGATCTCCGCCGCTGTCAGGCCGGTCTCCTGGTCCTGGAAGCGGGCAAAAAGCTCGTGGTAAAAGCGGAGGGTGAACTCCTTATATGCTGTTTTTACGATCTGTTCCAGCATTCTGCTCCTCCCACAGGGCCTGGGCCGCGCCGCGGTCCCTGTCGTTGTCAGGTACACTCGGGGCCTTTCACCAGCGCAAAGGTCAGCTCGGCGGTGGCCACCACCTGGCCGTCCACCTCTGCTTTGGCCTCACCGATCCCCACAGGGCCCTTCTGCTTGGTCAGGGTGCAGGTGATCTCCAGCACGTCGCCGGGAGTCACCTGGCGGCGGAACCGTGCATTTTTGATGCCGCCGAACAGGGCCAGCTTGCCCTTGTTTTCCGGCATGGACAGCAGGGCCACCCCGCCCACCTGAGCCATGGCCTCAACGATGAGGACGCCCGGCATCACGTGGTACTGGGGAAAATGCCCCTGGAAAAAGGGCTCGTTGACGGTGACGCACTTGATGCCCTTGGCCCACTTGCCTTCCTCCCCGTCTACGATGCGGTCCACCAGGGCGAAGGGGTAGCGGTGGGGCAGGATCTTGGCGATCTCATCGGAATTATACTTCATCATCTCTCAGCCCTCCCACTTCTTGAACAGGACGCAGGCGTTGTGGCCGCCAAAGCCCAGCGAGTTGGACAGTGCGTAGCGCAGCCCGGCATTGCGGCCGGTGTTGGGCACATAGTCCAGATCGCAGGCCGGGTCGGGCACCTTGTAGTTGATGGTGGCCGGCAGGTAGCCGTCCTTCAGGGCCAGGGCGGTGAAGATGGCCTCCACGCCGCCGGCAGCGCCCAGCATATGCCCGGTCATCGACTTGGTCGAGCTGACAGCCAGCTCATAGGCGTGCTGGCCGAACACCGTCTTGATGGCGGCGGTCTCGCTGGAGTCGTTCAGCGGGGTGGACGTGCCGTGGGCGTTGATGTAATCCACCTGATCGGCGGTAACGCCGGCGTCGTCCAGCGCCTGCTGCATGGCGCGGGCGCCGCCCTCGCCGCCGGGGGCCGGCGCGGTGATGTGGTAAGCGTCGCAGGTAGCGCCGTAGCCCACTACCTCGGCGTAGATCTTGGCGCCGCGGGCCTTGGCGTGCTCGTACTCCTCCAGCATCAGGATGCCGGCGCCCTCGCCCAGCACAAAGCCATCGCGCTCGGCGTCAAAGGGGATGGAGGCGCGGTTGGGGTCGTCCCCCACGTGCAGCGCCCGCATGGAGGTGAAGCCGCCGATGGACAGCGGGGTCACGCAGGCCTCTGCGCCGCCGCACAGCATCACTTCGGCGTAGCCGTCGCGGATGTGGCGGAACGCGTCGCCCACGGCGTTGGAGCCGCCGGCGCAGGCGGTCACAGGGCAGGTGCACATCCCCTTGAAGCCAAAGGCGATGGCGATCTGGCCGGCGGCCATGTTGGCGATGCTGGAGGGGATGTAGAAGGGCGAAGCCTTGTCGAAACCCTTCTGCAGGCAGCGGGTCTGCTCGCTCTCGGTGGTGGAGATGCCGCCGATGCCGCTGGAGACGATGACGCCGCAGCGCTCATGATCGACGGCTTCCAGGTCCAGGCCGCTGTCGGCCATGGCTTCCTTGGCGGAGGCCAGGGCAAACTGGCTGTAGCGGGCCATGTGCCGCACTTCCCGCTTGTCGATGACAGTGGTGGGGTCCCAGTCCTTGACCTCGCCGGCCAGGTGGACCTTCTGTGCGGACGAATCGTACTGGGTGATGGGCGCGATGCCGCACACCCCGTCACGGACAGCCTGCCAGCTCTCGGCGATATTGTGGCCCAGAGGGTTGACGGTGCCCATGCCGGTGATAACAACTCTGCGTTTTTCCATCTTATGCGTTCCTCCTCACATTCCCATGCCGCCGTCCACGCTGAGGACCTGGCCGGTGATGTACCCGGCCTCCTCCGAGGCCAGGAAGGCCACTGCGGCGGCCACGTCCTCGGGGTTGCCAGCGCGGCCCACCGGGATGGTGGACAGCATGGCCTGCCGGGCGGCGTCAGGCAGGGCCGCGGTCATATCGGTGGAGATGTAGCCGGGGGCCACCGCGTTGACGGTGATGCCGCGGGCGCCCATCTCCTTGGCCAGGGACTTGGTCATGCCGATCAGGCCGGCCTTGCTGGCGCAGTAGTTCACCTGGCCGGGGTTGCCGCGCAGGGCCACCACCGAGCTCATGTTCACGATGCGGCCGTAGCGCGCCTTCATCATGGGGCGGATGGCCGCCTTCATGCACAGGAACGCGCCCTTGAGGTTGGTTTCGATCACAGCGTCGAAATCTTCCTCCTTCATGGCCATGGCCAGGCCGTCCCGGGTGATGCCGGCGTTGTTGACCAGGATATGGATGCCGCCCAGTTCCTTGACGGCGGTATCGATCAGGGTCTTGGCGGCGTCGGGGTCTGCCACGTCCCCCTGGACGGCCCGCGCCTGCACGCCCAGAGCTTCCAGCTCCTGCAGCGTCTGCTGGGCGGCCGCAGCGTTGCCCGCATACGAAAAGACAACGTTGGCGCCCCGGCGGGCAAGCTCCAGACAGATGGCCCGGCCAATGCCGCGGCTGCCGCCGGTGACGACGGCGGTCTTTCCACTCATGCTGCCCATATCATTCTCCTTTCAGCGCCGCGCACAAGGCGTCGATGTCGGCGCAGGTCTCCACAGGGATGGTCTTGATGGCGGGGGCGGTCTTTTTGACAAAGCCGCTCAGCACCTTGCCGGGGCCGATCTCCACGATGGTGTCCACGCCCAGAGCCTCCATGCGGCGGATGGTGTCCTCCATGTAGACCGAGGACTGCACCTGCCGCTCCAGCAGGGCGGGGATGGTATCCCCCTCCCCCATCTCGCGGCCCAGGCAGTTGAACAGCACCGGGAACTGCATCGGGCCAAAGTGCTCGGATGCAAAGCGCTGGCGCAGCGCATCCCCGGCAGGGGCCAGCAGAGAGGTGTGGAAGGGTCCGCTGACCTTCAGGGGCAGGCAGCGCTTGGCCCCCAGCTCCTTGGCGCGGGCAGCAGCTGCGTCCACAGCGGCCTTGTGGCCGCCGATGACCAGCTGGCCCGGGCAGTTGTAGTTGGCGATCTCCACCACGCCCTCAAACGAAGCGGCCTGGCAGGCAGCCTGCAGCTTGTCCCGGTCCAGGCCCAGCACGGCGGTCATGCCGCAGGGCACGCCGGCGGCTGCCTGGGCCATGGCCCTGCCGCGGAAGGCGGCCAGCTCCACAGCCTGGGTGGCGGTGAATACGCCGGCGGCTGCCAGGGCGGAATATTCGCCCAGGCTCAGGCCGGCGGCATAGTCGGGCCGGATGCCCTTGCCCGCCAGGATGGCGGTCATGCCGGCCGCAAAGGCCACCATGCAGGGCTGGGTATATTCGGTCTGGTTGAGCACCCCGTCCGGGTCGGTGAACGAGACGGTCTTGATGTCGAAATCCAGCCTGGCGCCGTCCAGCACGGTCCGGAATTCAGGGTAGGCCTGGTACAAATCGGCCCCCATGCCGGGGTGCTGGCTGCCCTGGCCCGCATACAAAAACGCTAATTTCATGCCTTGAGTCCTTTCACGGTGGCTTCACAGCCGGCCATCAGCTCCTCAAAGATCTGGCGCAGGGGCCGGATCTCGTGCAGCATACCGGCCACCTGGCCCGACATAAAGCTGCCGGTGTCCAGATCGCCGTCGAACACAGCCCGGCGCAGGGAGCCCAGCGTCAGCTTCTCCCGCTCGGCCAGGGGCATGTTCTCTTTCTCCATCTCCAGGTACTGGCGGGCCATCTTGTTCTTCAGCACCCGCACGGGAGCGCCGGTGGTGCGCCCGGTGACCACGGTGTCGTTGGCGCCCGCCTTGAGCAGGGCCTTCTTGTAATTCTCATGGATGGGGCACTCCTCGCTGACCAGCAGGCAGGTGCCCACCTGGACACCGCAGGCGCCCAGGGCAAAGGCTGCGGCCATCTGACGGCCGTCGGCGATGCCGCCGGCTGCAATGACCGGCGCCTTGACCGCGTCCACCACCTGGGGAACCAGGGCCATGGTGGTCATCTCACCCACATGGCCGCCGCTCTCGGTGCCCTCGGCAATGAAGCCGTCCACATCGTACCGCTCCAGGCGCTTGGCCAGGATGGGGGCAGCCACCACGGGGAACACCTTGATGCCCGTCTCTTTCCAGGCGGGGACATACTTGCCGGGGTTGCCGGCGCCGGTGGTGACCACCTTGACCCCTTCCTCGACGACCACCTTGGCCAGCTCGTCGATGTGGGGGTTCATCAGCATCAGGTTGACGCCAAAGGGCTTGTCGGTGGCGGCCTTGGCGGTCTGGATCTCCTTGCGCAGGGTGTCGGCGTCCATGCCGCCCGAGCCGATCAGGCCCAGCGCACCCGCGTTGGAAACGGCGGCGGCAAAAGCGCCGGTGGCAATGTTGGCCATGCCGCCCTGAATGATGGGGAACTCGGTCCCCAGAAGCTCGTTGATCTTCATAATAGCTCCTTTGTCAAACTGTCAAAAAGCGATGGTGAATTCGGGCTGCCGGCGTCTGTCAGGCCAGCTGCAGCAGGGCGCCGGCCCAGGTCAGGCCGCCCCCGAAGCCGGCGCACAGAGCGCGCTGGCCCGAGCGCAGGGCCCCCGATGTGACCAGCTCGTCCAGCAGCAGGGGGACGCTGGCGGCAGAGGTATTGCCGGTGCGGGCGATGTTGCCGGCGCACCGGGCAGGGTCGATCTTGAGCTTTTTGATGGCGTAGTCCAGGATGCGCTGGTTGGCCTGGTGGAACACAAAGCGGTCCACCTGATCCAGGCTGATGCCGGCCTTGGCCGCCACCTCTTTGGCGCACTTGGGCAGCACGTCCACTGCGAAGCGGAACACTTCCTTACCGTCCATGTGGATGAAGTTGGGGCTGCCGGTGTTGACGCCGGGGATCATCAGGACCTGGCGGTTGCCCCGGCTGCCCATGACAGCGCACAGGGAGGGGTAATCCTCCCCCCACTCCAGGATGGCCGCGCCGGCCCCGTCCCCAAACAGCACGCAGGTGCTGCGGTCGGTAAAGTCGGTGATGCGGCTGAGCACTTCGCACCCGATCACCAGGCCATACTTGCGGCTGGCAGCTGCCAGCAAGCATTCGGCGGTGTGCAGGCCATACACAAAACCTGCGCAGGCGGCGTTCAGGTCAAAGCAGACGGTGTCCTCGGGCAGGCCCAGCTCCTTTTGCAGCACACAGGCTGTGGAAGGGGTCATGGTGTCCTGGGTCAGGGTAGCCACCAGGCATACCCCGATCTGCTCGGGGCGCAGGCCGCTGCGCTCCAGCGCCTGCCGGGCCGCGGCCAGGCAAAGGCTGGTATGGCACTCTTCCCCGCTGCAAAAGCGGCGGGCTGAGATGCCGGTACGGGTGGAGATCCACTCATCGCTGGTCTCCACCAGCTTTTCCATATCAAAATTGGTCACTTCCCGCACAGGCAGGGCGGACCCGGTGCTGATCAGTTTGATCCCGCTCATAGACGCTCCTTTCTCAGGGCGCCAGCGCCCATCATGCGGAATTTTTTGTAGCGGCCTGCGGCCAGTGCCGCAGGGCTCTGTTTGGACAGGGCGGCCAGTTCTTTGACCAGCAGCTCGTCCAGGGCGCGGTAGACCGCCTGGGGGTCGGTGTGCGCGCCCCCTTCCGGCTCGGGGATGACGCCGTCGATCACCTTCAGCTCCAGCAGATCGGCGGCGGTCAGCTTCATGACGTCGCAGGCCTCGCTGCTGCGGGAGGAATCCTTCCACAGGATGGCGGCAAATCCCTCGGGGGAGAGCACCGAGTAGACGGCGTTCTCCAGCATAAAGACGCGGTTGCCCACGCCCAGGGCCAGGGCGCCGCCGCTGCCCCCTTCCCCGGTGACGATCGAGATGACAGGCACAGTGAGGCTGGAGGACAGCGCCAGAGTGCTGGCGATGGCCTCGCCCTGTCCATGGGCTTCCGCCTCCAGGCCGGGATAGGCCCCGGCGGTATCGATAAAGGTGACGATGGGACGGCGGAACTTTTCGGCCTGGCGCATCAGGCGCTGGGCCTTGCGGTATCCCTCGGGGGAGGGCATACCGAAGTGGTAGGCCACGTGCTCCTCCAGGGTGCTGCCCTTGCGGTGGCCGATGACGGTGACCGGCTTGCCGTGGAACAGGCCCACGCCGCCCAGAATAGCCCCGTCGTCCCCGCAGCAGCGGTCGCCCCGCTGCTCGAAGAAATCGGTGAACAAAGCCGAGATAAAATCAGGGGTGCCGGGACGGCCCGCATGGCGGGCCAAAGCCACCCGCTGGGCCGGGGTGAGATCATTTGCCACGGCTCTCTCCTCCTTTCCCATGCAGCTTGAGCAGGCGGACCAGGGTGCTGCGCAGCCGGGCCCGCGGCACGATGGCGTCAATGAAGCCGTGCTCCAGCAGGTATTCGGCCCGCTGGAAGCCCTCGGGCAGCTTTTCACCGATGGTCTGCTGGATGACGCGGGGCCCCGCGAACCCGATCAGCGCCCCCGGCTCTGCCAGCATGATATCGCCCAGGCTGGCAAAGCTGGCGGTGACGCCGCCGGTGGTGGGGTGGGTGAACACCGAGATATACAGCCCCCCATGCTCCGAAAAGCGCTGGACGGCAGCGGCGGTCTTGGCCATCTGCATCAGCGAGAGGATCCCCTCCTGCATACGGGCGCCGCCGCTGGCGGAAAACAGGATCAGGGGGAGCTTGTTCTTGTCGGCGTACTCCACCAGACGGGTGACCTTCTCGCCCAGGGCGGCGCTCATGCTGCCCATAAAGAAGCGGCTGTCCAGGACCCCGGCGGCCACCTTCTGGCCCTCGATGCGGCCAATGGCGGTGACCACACCTTCGCCCAGGCCGGTGCGGCGGCGGGTGTTGTCCAGCTTGGCCTCATAGCCGGGGAAATCCAGCGGGTCGCCCGAGACCAGATCCTCGTCCATCTCTTTGAAGCTGCCCTCATCCAGGATCAGGCTGAGGCGGTAATACGCTCCGATGGGGTGGTGATAGCCGCACAGCGGGCAGACGTAGCGGTTTTTGACCAGCTCACGCCGGAGCACCGGTTTGTCGCAGGCCGGGCAGTTTTCCTCGGTATTGGCGGGCACCGACACGCCTGAATCCCGCAGGGCCTTGAGGGACAGCAGCTTATGCCGCCGGCGGGCAAATACAGTGCTCATGCCTTATCCTCCTCATCTCCCGCGCTGCTCCATTTGAGCAGGGTGTCCAGATTCTCGTCCAGGAAGGAGGTGGTGCAGGTGCCCCGCACGAACTCGGGGTGGTAGAGGATCTGATGCAGCAGGTCGGCGTTGTTGGCCGGGCCGTCGATCACCAGCTCCTCCAGCACCCGGCGCATCCGGCGGATGGCCTCCAGCCGGGTGGGAGCCCAGACGATCAGCTTGGCCATCAGGGAGTCATAGTAGGGCGCCAGGGTGCAGCCGCTGTAAAGGCCGGTGTCCACCCGGACGCCGCAGCCGCCCGGCAGATGGACAAAGTCCACTTTGCCCGGACAGGGCTGGAAGTTTTTGGTGGGGTCCTCGGCGTTGATGCGGCACTCGATGGCATGGCCGCGCAGGCTGATCTGGTCCTGGCTGTGGGACAGGGGCAGCCCTGCGGCCACCCGGATCTGCTCCCGCACCAGGTCGATGCCGGTGACGAACTCGGTGACCGGGTGCTCCACCTGGATACGGGTATTCATCTCAATGAAGTAGAAGTTGCCCTCCCCGTCCAGCACAAACTCGATGGTGCCGGCGTTCACATAGTGGGCGGCCTTGGCGGCGGCCACGGCGGCGGCGCCCATCTTCTCCCGCAGTTCGGGGGTCAGCGCCTTGGAGGGGGACTCCTCCAGCAGCTTCTGGTTGCGCCGCTGGATGGAACAGTCGCGGTCCCCCAGCTGCACCACGCTGCCGTACTTGTCGGCCATGATCTGGAACTCGATGTGCTTGGGATTGAGGATCAGTTTTTCCAGATACATCTCGCCGCTGCCAAAGCAGGCCACCGACTCGCTGCGGGCCTCCTCGAACAGGGGGATGAGCTGGTCGGGCTCAAAGACCCGGCGCATACCGCGGCCGCCGCCGCCGGCGGAAGCCTTGATCAGCACCGGATAGCCGATGCGGTCGGCGATCTCCTTGGCCTGCTGGGCCGTATCCACGGCGCCGTCCGAGCCGGGCACCACCGGCACCCCGGCAGACTGCATCAGCTTGCGGGCCGCGGCCTTGTTGCCCATGGCGCGGATCACGTCCCCGGAAGGCCCGATGAAGGCGATGCCCGCCTCGGCGCAGGCGTCCGCAAAGGCATCGTTCTCGCTCAAAAAGCCATAGCCCGGGTGGATCGCGTCGCAGCCGGCGGCCTTGGCCACCGTCAGGATGGCGTTCATATTCAGGTAGCTGTCCGCTGCGCGGGCGGGCCCGATGCAGTAGGATTCTTCGGCCAGCTGGACGTGCAGAGCCTCGGCGTCGGCCTGGGAATAGACCACCACCGGCTCGATCTCCAGCTCACGGCAGGCCCGCAGGATGCGCAGGGCGATCTCGCCTCTGTTGGCGATCAATATACGCTTGAACATCCCTTCACCCTTCCCGGTAACGGATCAGCTGGTCGCCGAAGGACACCAGAGCGCCGTCCTGCTGTAAGACAGCCTCAATGATGCAGTCGCACGGAGCTTTGACCTCGTTCATCATCTTCATGGCCTCCATGAGGCAGACGGTCTGCCCCTTCTGGACCTTGTCGCCCACCTGCACGAAGGGGGGCTGGTCGGGAGAGGGGGCAACGTAGAAGGTGCCCACCACCGGGGCGGTGATGTACAG